>Ga0157302_10000012_pt1 | contig 78389 bp, 93 predicted proteins | sample NitcycUS103311B2_FD_108381 | JGI IMG/M metagenome (GOLD analysis project Ga0157302, IMG submission 108381) | Soil microbial communities from Arlington Agricultural Research Station in Wisconsin, USA - Nitrogen cycling UWRJ-S103-311B-2 | ecosystem: Environmental > Terrestrial > Soil >... | reverse complement strand
GCGGCGCGGCGACGCCGAGCACATGGCGACGCTGGAGCGCGAGGGGATCGCGCCGATCGATTTGGTCTGCGTCAACCTCTACCCCTTCGAGGAGACCGTCTCCGGCCACGAGGTCGAGCCCGAGGTCGCGGTCGAGAACATCGACATCGGCGGGCCGACGATGATCCGCGCCGCGGCCAAGAACCACGACGGCGTCGCCGTCGTGGTCAAGCCCGAGTCCTACGACGCGGTGCTGGCCGAGCTGGAGGAGACCGGCGGCGAGATCTCGGCATCGACCCGGCACTGGCTCGCCAACGAGGCCTTCGCCCAGACCGCGCGCTACGACGCCGCGATCAGCCGCTGGTTCTCGGCCGAGTACGAGGACTACCCTGAACACCTGGCGGTGGCCTACGAGAAGGTGCTCGACCTCGCCTACGGCGAGAACCCGCACCAGCGGGCGGCGCTCTACTCGGAAGCCGGCGTGCGCAGCCACGTCCTCTCGCGCGTCGCCAAGCTGCACGGCCGCGCCCTCTCCTTCAACAACGTGCTCGACCTTGACTCCGCCCGCCGCCTGGTCGAGGACTTCGGGCAGCCCGCCTGCGCGATCGTCAAGCACAACAACCCCTGCGGGGCGGCGATCGGCAAGGACGCCGCCGAGGCCTATGCCAAGGCACTCGCCTGCGACCCGATGTCTGCCTTCGGCGGCGTGATCGCCTTCAACCGGCCGGTCAGCAAGGAGCTGGCCGAGGCCCTGCACGAGAACTTCGTCGAGGTCCTGATCGCGCCCGACTACGAACACGGCGCGCTCGAAGTACTGCAGCAAAAGGAGGCGATCCGCATCCTCTGCGAGGAGGAGCGGCGCCAGCGCGACCCGCACGAACGCGACGTTAAACGCGTGCTGGGCGGACTGCTAATCCAGGATCGCGATGGCGACCCCGAGCCGCGCGAGCTGATGGAGGTGGTGACCAAGACCGAGGCGAGCGAGCGGCAGTGGGACGACATGTGCTTCGCCTGGACCGTCGTCCGCCACGTCCGCTCCAACGCGATCGTGATCGCCAAGGACGGCGCCACCCTCGGCATCGGCGCCGGCCAGATGAGCCGCGTCGACTCGGTCCGGCTAGCGGTCGAGAAGTGCCGCGACGCTCGCGGCGAGGACGCCGAGGCACTGCTGGCCGGCTCAGCCGTCGCCTCCGACGCCTTCTTCCCCTTCGCCGACGGCCCCGAGCTGGCGATCCAAGCTGGCTCCACCGCGGTAATCCAGCCTGGCGGATCGAAGCGCGACGCCGACGTGATCGAGGCCTGCGACGCCGCCGGCGTGACCATGGTCTTCACCAAGCACCGCCACTTCCGGCACTAGATCCACCCATGGCCGATCGCTACCTCTTCTCGGACGAGGCCGGCGACTTTGAATTTTCGCGGAAATCTGGCGCGAGCCGATATTTCATTCTCGGCACGGTCACGGCAGATGACTGTGAGGTGGGCGATCGTCTTTTGCAACTACGCCGTGAACTGGGCTGGCGTGGGGTGCGTCTAGACAAGGTCTTTCATGCCACCGATGATCCGCAGGCCGTCCGCGACGAAGTGTTCAGCACCCTTGCCGAGAGCGATCTCCGGATAGACGCAACGATCCTTGAGAAGTCCAAGACACAGCCCTCTGATCAGCCGTCTGGAGCCGTCGCCATAGACTCAGAGGCGGCATAGGTTCACAACGAACTGGGGAGAAACCATGTCTCGACTGGGCGAGCGTGCAGGGCGGCGGTGTCGAATGACGATCGGGGGCTTGGCGCTGCTTGCGGCGCTCTTGCTGGTGCTCCCCACCGCCGCGTCGGCGTGCATCGAAGACGGAGGCGGCGAAGACAGGGCTCCGACGATCGGCGGCGGGCAGGTTAACCCGGCGACCCTCACCTATCTAGGCGGGACCGTCGTGCTGAGCGGCGAAGTCGAAGATGACTGCGGCATCCGCTCGGTCCACGGCGAAGTCGTCAACGAAGGCTTCGCCTCCTTCTTCGAGATGCACCCGGTCGGACCCGGCAGCTTCGTCAACGCGACCCTCTACCAAGGCGAAGCGCAGCTGCCTCCGAACTACCAGGAATCGCCGGTCTACTACTTCGCGGTAATGGAAGCCGAAGACACCAACGGCTCGATCGAACACGCCTTCTCGGGAGAAGTAGAAGTCGCGGCGGCGCCCGCGTTCGACGAAGCCCCATACATCTCGAACGCAACGCTCAGTCCGCGCACGCTTGCTTCGGCGGGCGGACTGGTGACGATCGACGCCGACGCCACCGACAATCGTTCCGTCGCCAACGCTTTCGCGATCGTCACCTTGCCCGACAAATCGCAGCGAGAGGTCCCGCTGGAACCGGCAAGCTCCCAACACTTCGAAGGCACCTTCCTAGCGCCGGCAAACCTCGACGCGGCGCCTGAGGAATATTCCGTGGTCGTCTACGCCGAGGATGACATCGGCCAGACCGGTTCGGAAAGCGCGGGCGGCTTCACGGTCGCGGCGCCCGCCGTCCCGCTGCCCAGTGGCGAATTGGTCGTGCGGGGCTCGACGACAAGGTCCTTCGGCCGTGTGAAGGTCGGCCACGCATCAACCAGGCGCGTGGTGGTGCGCAACACCGGCCGCCGTGGGACCGCCCCGATCGCGGCCTCGATCACCACCTCCGGCGCGCCCTTCTCGATCCAGGGGGCGGTCAACGGGAAGATCGAGTTCGATCTGGAACCCAAGGAGACCCGCGCCTTCACGGTCAAATTCGAGCCGGTCGCCGCCGGGCCCGCCACCGGCTCGGTGGTCGTCGCCCGCGCGGATGGGGCCCGGCCCTCGGTTTCGGTGAGCCTCACGGGCGTGGGCGTCGAACCGCGCCGGCGTTAGCCGTCAATGCCCCCGACCGGATTCGAACCGGCGCCGCGCGGCTTAAAAGGCCGCCGCTCTAACCAGCTGAGCTACAGGGGCAAGGCGCTCAATGGTAGACGGGCGCCGGGGACTCGGCGCTGCGGTCAGGAAAGTTCTGGCAAGCCCTGCCCCGGGGTTGAGGCCTCGGCGTGGGTGCGGAGCGGGATGCGACCGGCGCCGGCCGCGGCGTGGCCGGCCTCGACGCCGAGGCGCAGCGCGGTCGCCATCGCCACCGGGTCCGCGGCGCCGAAGATCGAGCTGGCGGCCATCACCGCGTCGCAGCCCAGCTCCATCGCCAGGGCCGCGTCGGAGGCGGTGCCGATACCGGCGTCGAGGACGACCGGGACCGCGGCCCGCTCGGCGATGATCGCGACGTTGTAGGGGTTGCGGATGCCGGCGCCGGAGCCGATCGGCGAGCCCAGCGGCATCACCGCGGCGCAGCCAGCCTCCTCGAGGCGACGGGCGAGGATCGGGTCGTCGTTGGTGTAAGGGAGGACGGTGAAGCCCTCGGCGACGAGGGTCTCGGCGGCGTCGAGCAGCTCGACCGCGTCGGGGAAGAGGGTACGGTCGTCGCCGATCACCTCGAGCTTGATCCAGTCGGTTTCGAAGGCCTCGCGGGCGAGCTGGGCGGTGCGGACCGCGTCGCGGGCGGTGTAGCAACCGGCGGTGTTGGGGAGGGCGACTAGGCCGAGCTTGTCGAGCACGTCGAGAACCGAGCCCTTGGCATCGGGATCGATGCGGCGCAGGGCGACGGTGGCGATCTCCGCGCCCGAGGCCGCCAGCGCCAGCTCCATCTGCTCCAGCGAGCGGAAGCCGCCGGTGCCGGCGATCAGCCGCGAGGTCCAGGCGCGACCGCCCAACTCCCAGCCTTCGGCGCCGCCCTGGATCGCCGCAAGAACCTCGACCTTGCTGCCGTCAGCCAGCGCGGTCGAGGCCCACTCGCCGCGCGGGGCGACCTCGCCGTCGAGCGCGACGGCGATACCGCGGACCTCGCCGTCGGCGCCGCTCGCGGCGACCGCGTCGGCCAGGGTCGCGCCCTCGGCCAACTCGCGGGGCTTACCGTTGAGCTCGATCCTCATCGCGCTGCCGCTCCCAGGGCGAGTCGCTCGGGGTCCGCTGCCGCCACCGACTCGGGCAGCTCACCGTGATCGAGCAGCTCCGCCACCGCGTCGCCGGTCAGCGGCGCCAGCAGGATGCCGTTGCGGTAGTGGCCGCAGGCGAGGACGAGGCCGTCGAGCGCGCCGGGCCCAATCAACGGCAGGTTGTCGGGCGTGCCGGGGCGCAGGCCCGCCATCGACTCGACCAGCTCCATCTCGGCGACCTCGGGCAGCAAGCGGTAGGCCTCGCGCAGCAGCTCGTGGACGCCGCCGGCCGTGACCGCGGTGTCAAAGCCGCGCTCCTCGGTGGTCGCGCCGGCGATCAGGCGGCCGTCGGGGCGCGGCACCAGGTAGACGCGTTCGGAGGCGACGATCCGCTCGCACAGCGCCTGGCCGTCGGCTGCGCGCAGCTCGAGGATCTGACCCTTGACCGGGCGCACCGGGGGGCGGGCGCCGTCCGGCAACCAGCTCGCGGTCCCCGACCAGGCGCCGGTGGCGAGAACCACCGCACCCGCACCCAGCTCCTCACCGGAACCGGCACGCACTCCGACGATGCGCTCGCCATCCAGCAACGCCTCCGTCACCTCGACCCCGCCACGCACCTCGACCCCGGCGGCAGCGAGGACCGCGATCAGCGCAGCGCTGATCCGCCGTGGGTCAACAGCGGCCTCGTCGGGAGCGTGAACGCCCCCGTTGAAGGACGGCGTCAGGCCGGGCTCCAGCTCGCGGCAGCGGCGCGGCGGCAGCCACTCGGCACCGAGGCCGAGCGCCCGCTGCAGGTCGTGGACGCGGCGCAGCTCCGCCGCCTCGTCGCGGTCGAGGGCGATGTGGAGGGCGCCGCTCTGTGTGTAGCCCGTACCAAGCTCGCTCGCGGCCTCCAGCTCAGCGACAAAGTCGGGGTACATCTCGCCCGCGTCGAGGGTCATCCGCAGCAGGTCGGGCTCGCCGAAGGCAAGCTCGCCGATCGGCGCCAGCATCCCGGCAGCGACGCGAGTGGCGCCCGCCAAAGGCTGGGCGCGATCGAGGACAACGACGCTGGCGCCTCGCTGGGAGGCACGCCAGGCGCAGCAGAGGCCGACCACCCCGGCTCCGACAACCACCACGTCATAGCTACGTCTCTCGCTCAAATTTGCCTCCGCCGGCATTACCCGGATCAGGTCCAGACGGTCGGTGACCTCGTTGCCACCCTCTCAGCCTCTTGGCTCCCGTACCCCACCGATGCTACCCCTCACAAGCCAGGGGTGTCTGACCTTAAGGGTCCATATGGCACCTTAAGGTCAGACACCCCCTCCTCGGGCGATACTTGGAGGGTGAGCCTCGCTACACCCGATGCGAAGGGACCGCTGCGCCGCGAGCGGCTGCGGACGGCGCGGCTCTACTTCTGTTGCGACGCGCGGCCCAATGGCGAGGACCCGGAGCCGCTGCTGCGCGCGGCCCTGAACGGTGGCGTCGACATCGTGCAGCTGCGCGAGAAGTCGCTGCCGCGGCGCGAGATCGAGCGCTCGGCCCTCACCTTTCGCCGCCTCTGCGACACCTACAGCGCCCTCTTCATCGTCAACGACGATCCCGATCTGGCCCGCGCCTGCGACGCCGACGGGGTCCACGTTGGGCAGGAGGACATGCCCGCCACTGCGGCTCGGGAGGCCGTCGGCGCCGATGCGATCGTTGGCCTCTCCTGCCACTCCGAGGAGCAGATCTCAGCTTCCGCCGGGCAGCCGGTGGACTACACGAGCGCTGGTCCGATCTGGGAGACACCGACGAAGGAGGGGCGCCCAGCCGCCGGCCTCGAGTTGATCTCCTACGCCGCCGCGAACGCGCCCCACCCCTTCTTCGCAATCGGCGGCATCGACACATCCAACGCGGCGCAGGTGGTCGAGGCGGGCGCGCGACGACTCTGCGTGGTGCGAGCGATCCGCGACGCCACGGACCCGGCCGCGGTCGCCGAAGAGCTGCGCGGTGCCTTCGCCGAGGCAGGGGACGTGGCACCCGGTGGCTGATCAACCACGCAAGCGCAAGGAGCGCGGCGCCTCCCCCACCCCGCGTGAGCGAATGGAGCGCGGCTACGCCAAAGCCGAGGAGCGCAACCAGGAAGCGCGTGAGGCACTGGAGCCGCTGGCCGAGGGCGAGCGGCCGCGGGTGGTGACGATCGGCGCCGTGGTCGCGGCGCTGATCGCCATCTCAATCGTGATCGGCTACCTCGCCGGCACCGAGGTCAACGGCGAAAAACCAAGGCTCCTCCAGGTGCTGGCGCCAGCCCTGCTGATGGGGATCATGGCCTGGGGCATGTGGCGCGCCCGCTACTGGGCCGTGCTCGGCTTCCAGCTGATCCTTGTCTTCCTCATCTTCAGCGCCGTCTACGGGCTGGCACTGCAAGCGGCAACGGTGACTCAAGTGCTGGCCACGCTGGCCCTGCTCGCCGTCGCCGGCAGCTTCTTTTACTTCATGGTCAAGGCGATGGCGCGAATCCAGATGCCGACGCGCAATCCCGATTAGGCGCCGGGCGATCCCGGTTCTATAGGCTCAGCCTCAGTGGCTGATTCCTACGATGTGATCGTGATTGGCGGGGGGCCGGGCGGCTACGTGGCCGCGATCCGCGCCGCCCAGCTCGGCAAGAAAACCGCGGTGGTCGAGCGCGACAAGCCGGGTGGGCGCTGCCTCAACTACGCCTGCATCCCCGCCAAGACGGTGCTGCGCACGGCCGAGATCTACCACCAGGCCAGCGACAGCGCCGAGCTCGGCGTCATCGCCAAGGACGTCTCGATCGACTGGGAGGCGCTGGGCAAACGCCGCGCTGACGTCTCGGAGTCACTTTCCAGCGGGGTCAAGATGCTTTGGGACAAGAACAAGATCACCCTGATCGAGGGCGAGGGCTCGCTCACCCCTGAGGGCAACGTCAAAGTCGGCGACGAGGTCTTCGAGGCGGGTACCGTGGTGCTGGCGACCGGCTCGGCGGCGCTGCCAATCCCCGGGGTCGAGTTCGGCGGCCGCGTCGTCGACACCTGGGGCGCCTGGTCATTGCCCGAGCAACCGCAGAAGATTGCGGTCGTCGGCGCCGGCGCCTCCGGCTGCGAGATCGCATCCGCTTACGGGCGCTTCGGCACCGAGGTGCTGCTGATCGAGATGCTCGACCAGATCCTCCCCGCCGAGGACAAGGATATGGCCCGCGTGGTCGAGCGCGCCTTCAAGAAGCAGAACGTCACGATCTCCACCGGCAGCCCGGTTGAGAACGTCGAGGCGGGCGACAAGTCGGTCAAGTTCAGCTACGGCGACAGCAGCGCCGAGGTCGACTACCTCTGCATCGCCGGCGGCCGTTCCGCCGACGTCGAGGGCCTGGGCCTCTCCGAGGCCGGAGTCGAGCTGGCCGACAACGGCAAGGTCAAAGTCGACGAGTACAACCGCACTTCGAACCCGAAGGTCTACGCGATCGGCGACCTGACGGGAGCCAAGGCGCTGGCACATAAGGCCTCAGAGGAGGGCGTCGTCGCGGTCGAGCACGCGGCCGGCGAGCCGACCCACCCGGTCGACCAGAACCTCGTCGCCGGGGCGACCTTCTGCCACCCGCAGGTGGCCAGCGTCGGCCTCACCGAGGCGGCGGCGAAGGAGGCCGGGCACGAGATCAAGGTCGGCAAGCAGAAGCTCGGCGGCGTCGGCGGCGCCACCGTCTACGACGACAAAGACGGCCTGGTCAAGCTCGTCGTCGACTCCAAGTACGGCGAGATCCTCGGCGCCCACATCGTCGGCAACCGCGCCTGCGACATGATCGCCGAGCTGGTCGCGACGATGGCGCTGGAGGGCGGCTACCAGGAGCTGGCCCGCATCGTCCACCCCCACCCGACTATCTCCGAGGCGATCCTCGACGCCGCCCGGGCAGTCGACGGCTGGGCGATTCACGCCTGAGCGAGGCGTGGTCGCGTCAGCCTGAGCTGGCCGGCAGCTCGATCGTCTCGATGCCCAGCTCGACGGCAACGGCGAGAACGTCGGAGTCGGAGGTCGCGATCTTGTCACCGGAGCGGGGAGCAGCGAGCAGCGTGGCGTCGGCAAGAGACAGCGAGCGTCGCTTGCGGTGGTAGTGCTCGGTACGGACTTCGGCCGCACGACGCGCAAGACCCAGATCGACGGCAATAAGTGCAAGCGGTCCCTCGAAGAGGGGTTCGACCACGTCAGCGATGCGCGCGTGACCGATTCCAGCCTTTCGGCCGACCACGTCGAACACCTCAGCGACGTTGGTAGCCGTCATTGCCGCTGACCCTTCGCGAAGAATCGCCAGCACCTGCTTCATCGCCGGCTCGCCCTGAATGACAGCGATCAGAGCACTGGCATCGAGGATGGTCATAGGCCGTACTTGCGCTTCTCCGCTTCCACGTCGGCTTCGCGTTCTTCTCGAATGACCTGCTCCCAGTTGATCTTTGGCCCCACGCCCGCGAACGCCCCGGCGGCCGCGGCGATCGGGTCGTCTGGAACGGGCTTGAGGACGATCTCCTCTCCGCGGTCCTCGAGTGTCACGGTCGTCGTGCCCCAGCGCTTGCGGATCGGGGCCGGGATCGAGACCTGGCCGCCCTTGCTGATCTTCATGCGTTTCTTCATGAGCATTGAAATTACCATGAGGTACCTCACTCCTCGACTCGTGCATGCACCCATAAGGTCAGCGGGTGGCTAATCTCTCTCCCCCTGCGACCTTCTATTTCGATCTAGGCTCGCCTTACGCGTACCTGAGCGCTGAGCGGATCAGCGGGCTATTCTCCGAGGCTGGACTGGAGCAGCCCGAGTGGCAGCCGGTCCTGCTCGGCGGGCTGTTCAGGACCTTCGACCGGGACTCGTGGTCGAAAGGGCCGGGGCGGGACGACGGGATCGCCGAGATCGAGCGGCGGGCAGCCGCTTACGGCCTGCCGCCGCTGGCTTGGCCCGAGCCCTGGCCCGGCAACGGGCTCTTCGCGATGCGCGCCGCCACCTTCGCCAAGCAGACTGGGCGCACCGTCTCCTTCGCCCTCGCCGCTTTCCGCCAGGCCTTTGCCGCCGGGCGTGACCTCTCTGAGCCCGACAACGTGCTGATCGCGGCCGCTGCCTGTGAGCTCCATCCCAAAGCCCTGCTCAAGGCGGTCGAGACCGAAATCGTCAAGAACGCCCTGCGCGAGGCGACGGATTCGGCGGCCAAGCTGGGCGTGTTCGGGGTGCCCGCGCTGGTCGTCGGCGGCGAGGTCTTCTGGGGCGACGACAAACTGGAGGAGGCGGTCTCCGCCGCTAGCTAAGGTGGCCTCGATGGCAGATTTGCCCGACGCCACAACTTCCTACGAGCTGCTCGCGCGGATGGCGCTGATCCGCCGCTTCGAGGAGGAGGCCGGGCGGCAGTACCAGCGGGCCAAGGCCGGTGGCTTTCTCCACCTGGCGATCGGCGAGGAGGCGACGATCGTCGGCACCGCCTCGGTGATGCGCGAGGAGGACTACCTAATCGGCACCTACCGCACCCACGGCCACGCGATCGCCCGCGGGACCGAGCCCAAGCACGTAATGGCGGAGCTCTTCGGCCGGGTCGACGGGACCAGCGGCGGCCGCGGCGGCTCGATGCATATCTTCGACGCCGAGCACCGCTTCATGGGCGGCTACGGAATCGTCGGCGGCAACCTGCCGATCGCGGCCGGACTGGCGCTCTCCTCCGACTTCAAGGGCGAAGACGCGGTCACCGTCTGCATGTTCGGCGATGGTGCCTCCAACGCCGGCAACTTCGGCGAGACGATGAACCTCGCCGCGCTCTGGAGCCTGCCGATCCTCTTCCTGGTCGAGAACAACCTCTACGGGATGGGCACCTCGGTCGAGCGCCACTCAGCCCAGACCGACCTCTCGAAGAAGGCGGAGGGCTACGGCATCCCGGGCCAGCGGATCGACGGCATGGACGTGATGGCGGTGCGCGAGGCCGTCGCCGAGGGCATCCGCCTCGCCCGCGAGGAGCGCAAGCCGACCCTGATCGAGGCCTTCACCTACCGCTTCCGCGGCCACTCTGCCGCCGACCCCGAGGTCTACCGCGAGCGCGAGGAGGTCGAGGAGTGGCGCGAGAAGGACCCGATCGAGAACTTCGCCCGGCGCTGCGTCGAGGCCGGAGTGCTGGGCGAGCGCGAGGTGCAGGAGGTGCGCGACAAGGCCGAGGCGGCGGTCACCGACGCGGTCGAGTTCGCCGAGGCCTCGCCCGAGCCGGCGCTCGACACGCTCTACGAAAACCTCTACGCGGTGACCGAGAGCGAGGCCTGGTACGCGGTCGACGAGCGCAGCCCCAAGCCGCATCGGGGCGAGCGCGAGGAGAACATGCCCGCCGAGGCGCGCGAGCTGGCCGAAGCCGGCGCCGCCTACGCGGGGCAGCCCGACGGGCCGCGTCCCAACCCAGCCGAGAGCGGCGATGCCCAGGAGGGCACCGAGCCCGAGGTCGCGGCCGAGCACGACGAGGTCGAGGACTGATGGCGGAGCTGCGGATGCGAGAGGCGCTGCGCGACGCGATGGCCGAGGAGATGCGCCGCGACGAGGCGGTCCTGGTGATGGGCGAGGACGTCGGCGTCTTCCAGGGCGCCTTCAAGGTGACCGAAGGCCTGCTCGACGAGTTCGGCGAGCGCCGCGTGCGCGACACGCCGATCTCCGAGAACACGATCGTCGGCGCCGGGGTCGGCGCCGCGATGGGCGGGCTGCGGCCGATCGTCGAGCTGATGACGGTCAACTTTGCGCTGCTGGCGCTGGACCAGATCGTCAACCACGCCGCCGCGATCCCCTACATGTTCAACGGCCAGGCCAAGGTGCCGATGGTGATCCGGATGCCTGGCGGCGGCGGCCACCAGCTCGGCCCCACCCACTCGCATAGCTTCGAGGCACTCTTCCTGCAGGTGCCGGGGCTGCTGGTCGCCTGCCCCTCGACCCCGGCCGACGGCAAGGCGCTGCTGAAGGCGGCGATCCGTGACGACAACCCGGTCGTCTTCATCGAGCACGAGTACCTTTACGGCCGCCGCGGCGAGGTCTCCGATGACGGCGACGAGATGCTGCGCTTTGGCGAAGCGGCCGTGCGACGCGAGGGCTCCGACGTGACGATCATCGGCCTGTTGAAGATGGCCCACGTCGCCGAGGACGCGGCGCGGGTGCTCGCGCACGAGCACAAGGTCGAGGCCGAGGTGATCGACCCGCGCACCCTGCGGCCGCTCGACCTCGACACGATTCTCGAGTCGGTGCGCAAGACCAACCGGGCGGTGATCGTCGAGGAGGGCTGGCCGCACGGTGGCGTCGGCGCCAACCTGGCGACGCTGATCACTGAGCAAGCCTTTGACCACCTCGACGCGCCAGTGCAGCGGGTGACCGGTGCCGACGTGCCGATGCCGTACTCGCGGCGGCTGGAGCAGGCTGCAATTCCACATGAGGAGCACGTCGTGAAGGCGGCGCTGGCCGCGCTGGAGGGCTCGATCTGATGGCCGAGGTCGTGATGCCGCGGCTGTCGGACTCGATGGAGGAGGGGACGATTCTGCAGTGGCTCAAGGCCGTCGGGGACGAGATCGCGGTTGGCGATGAGCTGGTGGAGATCGAGACCGACAAGGCGAACATGGCTTACGAATCCGATGTTGCCGGGACCCTCTCTGAGATCTTGGTGCAGGAGGGTGAGACGGTGGCTATCGGGACTGCGATTGCGATGGTTGGGGACGGGGATGGGACCGAGCGCTCGGCCGCGGGTCCTGTCGTGGGTGATGGGGGGGCGCTGCGGGCGGGGGCGTCCTCGACCCCCCCCTCACCCACGCCACCCGCGGAAGAGGCGGTCCAAGCGCCCACCGATCCAGACGGGAACGAGCGGCCGAAGGCGTCACCGGTTGCTCGCCGCATGGCCAAAGAGCAGGGCTTCGATTTGGGCAAGCTTCGAGGGTCCGGGCCTGGGGGGCGGATCGTCAAGGTGGACGTCGAGAAGGCCTCGGCCGCGGGTGGCGCGACCTCGGGGGGGCCGAGAACGGAGGCGAAGCCCCCGCCCGCAGGCCCCCCCGAGGTCGTGACAGGACCCGCGGCCGAGACCCCCGGTCCCGAAACAGCCAAGGGACATGTCAGCTACGAAGAGTTGAGCAAGCTTCAGTCGACGATCTCCAGGCGGATGGCGGAGTCAAAGGCCACCGCCCCGCACTTCTACCTCGAGGCTGAGGTCGACATGAGCCGGCTTGTCGAGGCGCGAGCGCAGATCAAAGCTGGTGCCAAAGAGGGCGACGTCGTGCCCTCCTTCAACGACATGGTGGTCAAGGCTTGTGCGCTGGCGTTGCGGGAGCACCCGCGGGCTAATGGCGCTTATCGGGACGGGCGGTTTGAGCTCTACTCGCGGGTCAACGTTGGCGTCGCCGTGGCTGCTCGTGACGCGCTCGTCGTTCCCACCGTCTTCGATGCCGACCAGAAGAACCTGCGGCAGATCGCTACCGATTCGCGGGCGCTGGCGCAGCGGGTGCGGGACGGGCAGATCACTCCGCCCGAGCTCTCGGGGGCGACTTTCACCGTGTCCAACTTGGGGATGTTCGGAATCGACAGCTTCGCCGCGGTGATCAACCCGCCGCAGGCGGCGATCCTTGCCGTCGGCGCGATCAGCGAGCGCCCGGTCATCCGCGACGGAGAGATCACGACCGCGCACCTGATGCGCGTCAACCTCGCCTGCGACCACCGCATTCTCTATGGCGCGCCCGCCGCTGAGTTCCTCGCCCGCATCCGGGCGCTGCTCGAAGAGCCGCTGGCCCTAGCCCTTTAGCCCTAGCGGTCGCACTTTCCTCCGCTATGCGGCAAGAAGTACGACCTCATTGGTCTGGTTCGCCGGCATCCGCGTTGCGGTCGCATTTCTTTCCGCTATGCGGCGGGAAGTACGACATCACGGCTCGCGTCAGCAGGTCTTGCGGGCTCCGGTGGCCGCGTTCCAGGCCCGACCTACCGAGAAGTCGGCCGAGACGCGGAAGATGCCGGGGTGGGAGGCGTGGGCGACGGTCCAGTCGCCGCGGCGCAGCAGGCAGCCGGCGCCGCGCTTGATCGACCAGTAGGGGGTGAAGTTGACGCGGACGAGGAAGTCGCCGGGGCGGGTGACGTCGAGGCCAAAGCTCTGGCGTCCCACCCAGAGGGTATGCGCCGCCGCCGCGCCCATCGGGTCGACCAACGGCTCGGGGTTGCGCACGGCGTAGATCCGCCAGTGGGGCGAGCTCCAGCGCAGATTGAGATAGGGCGGGGAGCGCAAGATCAACCGCCGCTCGGCGGCCGAGGAGTAATCGAGCGGCGCGTCGGGCAGGGCAACGTAGGAGATCGCGTTCTGGCGCAGCCAGTGGCCGTAGGTGGCGGTGGTGAGCTCGCTTTCGTCGTAGAAGATGTCGTCGCGAGTGGTGTCGAGCTGGCGCAGCCAACCGCGAGCGAGCTCCACCTGGGAGGCGAGGTAGGCCGACTCCCAGTGGTTGGCGGTGGGCGGCACCTCGACCCGCACGCCCGAGCCGCCGTGCGCGCGCAACCACTGCGACGGGGGTTGGAAGTAGCTGCGCGAGGTCGAGGGATCGCCGACGCTGCGGACGATCTGACTGACGCTCGCGGTCACCTGCCAGTAGAGGCCGCCAGCCATAAATAGGGCGAGGAACCAAGGTGAGACGCGGGGCCGCCGGGCCAGCACCACGGCCGCCAGCACCGGGCCGCCGAAGAGCGCGCCGAGTCGGACCGCGTTGCCTCCGATCGGGTTAGGTGCCAGCCAGATCACCGCCGAGGCGGCGAGGTAGCCGACCAGCACCCAGCGCAGCTGGCGCTCCTCCTTGCCGAGACCGCGCGTCACGTAGAGGGCCGAACCGCACCAGAGCGGGATCGCGACGAAGGAGGTGAAGGCGAAGGGGAACTGGCCGGAGCTCGGGAAGACGATGTTGGGCCCGAGGGTGAGCGCAAGGGCAACCGCGGCAATCCATATGGCGCGGCCGGGGGCTCCGTCGCTGGCCCAAAGGGCTCGGCCACGGGGCCCGTCGCGACCTCGGGGGGGCCTGCGGGCGGGGGCTCCTCCGTTCTCGGCCCCCCCGCGTCCGCGCCACCCGCGGAAGAGGCCGCTCCAGTCGATCTCCGACGCCGAGGCGGCGAAAAGCACTCCTGCCAAAAAGACGGCTGCTACCGGGCTGGATAGGGCACAAGCTGCGGCGGCAAGGAGAGCCCAGGCGGAGCGGTGGGTTTGTAGGGCTCGGAGAGCTGCCAGGCCGAAGGCGACTCCGAGGGCGAAGGTGAGCTGGCCGTCGGCCAGCAGGGTGACCACGCCGGCGCCGAACCAGAGGGTCGCCCAGCGGGCGGGCTCGCCCCAGCGGTCGCGGACGAGACGGTCGAATAGGTAGGAGGAGGCGAGGACCGAGAGTACGCCGACGACCTGCACTCCGAGCAGCGAGGCGAGCGGCGGGAAGAGGAAGCTGTAGGTGAGCGTGTAGTGGCCGCCGTACCAGCTGCCGTTCCAGATCGCCAGGCCGGCGTGCTGGAAGAGTTCGGCGCGGAATACCTGGGCGGCGAGGTCGCCGACCTGCGGGTTCCAGGCCAGCATCGCGGCTGCGAGCAGGGCGCTGAGGGCGACGGCTGGAAGCCAGTCTGGTCGGAGGGCCTTGGACTGGACCATGGGTCGGCGCCAAGGATAAGCGGCGCCATGCAACGATTTCGGTGATGAGTGCCGAACTCCTTGTGGTCCGCTGCGGCCTGGTCTCCTACGACGAGGCCCTCGTCGCCCAGCGCTGGCTGAGCGACGCGCGCCAGGACGGCTCGATCCCCGACGCGCTGCTGCTGCTCGAGCACCCCCCCGTTTACACGCGCGGGCGGCGCTCCAAGCCGGAGGAGCTGCCGATGGCGACCGAGTGGTACGGACTGCAGGGGATCGAGGTGCGCGACACCGACCGCGGCGGCCAGGTCACCTACCACGGGCCCGGCCAACTGGTCGCCTACCCGATCGTCGACCTGGCACCCTACGGCGACGACGTCCACGAGTACGTGCGGCGGCTGGAGCAGGTGGCGATCCGCTCGCTCGGTGAATACGGCGTCGAGGTAGGGACGATCGAGGGCCTGACCGGAGTCTGGACCGAGGGCGAGCGGCCGGGCAGCGCGGCGGGGGCGCTTGAGGCGCGCAAGATCGGATCGATCGGCGTCCACGTCAGCCGCGGGATCACCACCCATGGGCTCGCGATCAACGTCAACAACGACCTCAAGCCGTTCGAGTGGATCGTGCCCTGCGGGATCGAGGGCTGTCAGGTGACCTCGCTCAGCCGCGAGACCGGCGAGGAGCAGAACCTCGGCGCCTTCGCCACCACCGTCGCCGACAACTTCACCGACGTCTACGACCGGGTACCGGTGGCGACCTCCCCCGATGCCCTGGGACTCGACAACGCTAGGCTCGGCGTTGCATGAGTGAGACCACCGAAGCGGCCGCCGAGCGCGTCCACGTCACCCGCTCCCGCGCCAAGCCGGGCGGGACCGCGGCCGAGACCGGCGACACCGTCCCCTTCCGCCGCGCCCGCAAGCCGCCGTGGCTGAAGGTGCCGGCGCCGGGCGGGCCGACCTACCGGCGGCTGAAGTCGATGATCGGCTCCGACAACCTGCACACGGTCTGCGAGGAGGCCAACTGCCCCAACGTCGGCGAGTGCTGGGAGCGCGGCACGGCGACCTTCATGATCCTCGGCGACGTCTGCACCCGCCGCTGCGGCTTTTGCAACGTGAAGACCGGGGTACCGAGCTGGAACGACCCGCTGGAGCCGCTGCGGGTCGCCAACCAGGTGAAGAAGATGGGACTGCGACACGCGGTCGTCACCTCGGTCGACCGCGACGACCTGCCCGACTACGGGGCGAGCGCCTTCGTCGGCGTGATCCGCTCGATCCGGATGCAGGCGCCCGGCTGCAAGGTCGAGATCCTCACCCCGGACTTCCGCGGCCAGGAGATGCCGCTGGCGAAGGTGATCCACGAGCGCCCCGACGTCTTCAACCACAACGTCGAGACGGTGCCGCGCCTGTACCCGGTGGCGCGGCGCGGCTCCAAATTCCTGCGCTCGGCCCGGGTACTGAAGATGGCGAAGGAAATGGGCGGCGCCGATGTCGTCACCAAGTCCGGGCTGATGGTCGGGCTGGGCGAGAGCTTCGAGGAGATGGTCGAGACCTTCGGCCTGCTGCGCGAGCACCGCGTCCAGGTGCTAACCGTGGGCCAGTACCTGCGGCCGACCGAGAACCACTTGCCGGTGACGCGCTACTGGCACCCGGAGGAGTTCGAGGCGCTGGAGAAGGCCGCCTACGAGCTGGGCTTTGAGTCGGTGGCGTCGGGGCCGCTGGTGCGGAGCAGCTACCACGCGGACCAGAACCTGCCCCTGACGGCGGCGGACCGGCGCGATGCGGCGTCCTCAGTCGCCTAAATAGCGCTGCTATTCAGGCTCCCTGCGTCCTTGCCTCGCTTGGTCCGGCGCCGTCAGCCGCCAATAGCTCGCGCCGCGTCATCTCGCGGGCGAAAGCGACAACGTCATCGAGCGCGCGCCCTTCGTCGATCTCGAAGCGTTCGGCGAGCCCGCGCGCCAGCCGTGACACAGGCTGCGGCTGCTCGAGCTGCTCCCAGATCCAGGCGCCGGTCGAGTTGAGCCGCAGGGCGATGTCGGCATCGACGTCGAGCAGCACCGTCTCCCCCGGCACGTCGCCATAGACGGCGCGGTCGGTGCGGCGCAGCGTGGTCTCGGTGTCTATCTGCATTGCCTTCACGATCCCTACCCTATGACCGCGGGCGGCCAATATGAGTTCAAGGTTAAGAATCGAGCTAGACTCCGCGTAGGGTTTCTGACGACACAGGGAGGAATATGACCGAGCAGCCCGAGTCCTACGAGGCGCCAGCCGTCGAGGAGATCGAGATCGACGGCAAGCCGATCGCCATTGCTTTGGGGGCTAGTAGCTAGGCGTTCCAGGTTGACGAGCCCCGGCCGCTCGGCCAGGGCTCGTCACAGTTTCGTTATACCCACGTCTTGAGTCGTGACATTTCTCGGCGTAGCGTCAGCGCATGGCTGGATCTGCGCCCGAGCCGGCGCTCAATCTGAAGGCGCGGGGCGACCTTGCCGAGCTGATGGTCGCCACCGACCTCATGCGGCGTGGCCACAAGATCGCGATCCCCTATGGAGAGGATTGCGACTTCGACCTCGTGCTGATCAGAGACGACCGCCTCGAACGAGTACAGGTCAAGCACACGCGATCCGACGGTTCGGTGATCAGCGTCAGGTGCCGCTCGCACTCGCTCACCAACGGCAAAGTTCGGCGGATAAAGCACTACACGGCCGAGACGATCGACCTGCTTGCCGTCTACGACGTGACTTCAGATCGCTGTTATTACCTGCCAGCGACCGAGCTAGGCACAGGTCGCTCCACACTTCACCTGCGCCTCAAGCCAGCCAAGAATGGGCAGCAGATAGGCACCAGGCCCGCCGGGGACTACCTCGAACCTTGACGATGGAGCCAGCCGGAATCGAACCGGCGACCTTTCGGATGCAAACCGAACGCTCTGCCAGCTGAGCTATGGCCCCGCACTGGAAGTGTAGGCGGACTCGGCCATAACCGAGCGCCACAGGCGCTAGTCGTCGAAGTCGAAGTCCTTGGGTGGCTTCTGCTCAAACCAGAGCTGGTCGTCCTCGGGGGTCTCCTCGAGGAAGTCGGGGGTCTCCTCCAGCACGTCCTCGGCACGCGGCGCAGACGGCTCGTCGGGCTTCGGCTCGTCGTCGGCAACCACTGACTCCTCGACCACCTCCGCATCAATAACTTCTGGCTCCGGCTCGTCGGCAAGCGAGGACTCGGAGTCCCGCGGCGCCTCAAGCGCCTGGTCCAGTTCGTCGGAGAGGCGCTGCTCGTTCCAAAAGGCGTCGTCCTCGTCGTCAAGGTCCTCGTCATCATCTGGCGCCGGTCCCTGGACGCTGACCTCGGCCTCTTCGGCCTCGTCGAGGCCGGCGAGCGGATCGGTCGGGGCGAGGCGGGGCTCGGTGATCTCCTCCTCGACCAGCTCCTCGTCGGTCGGGTTGGGCGGCCCCGTCAGCTCCTCCTCGACGTCGAAGATCTCGGTCGGCTGTTCGGCAATCGCGTGACGCTCTTCGGTTGAGGGGCCGGACGGCTCGATCTCGGGCTCCGCAGCCGGCTCGGCATCGGCCTCTGGCTCGGGCAGGTCGGCGACGATCTCGTGCTCCATCGCCGCTTGCTCCTCGGCGGGGACCAGATCGACTTGCGCTGGCTCCTCCGCGGGCGGCGGAGGCTCCTGGAGATCGGCGATCGTCGGCTCACGCCGCGCCGCGGGCTCCTCGGCCGTCTCCGGCTGGGTCATGAATTCTGTCGGCGCCTCGGCAGCCGGATCGTGCACCTCCTCATCCCCAGGCCGCTCCGCCTGACCGAACGCCTCGTCCTCGAGCTGCTTCAGCTCGGAATCGCCCGCGCCATGCGCGCGCTTCAGTTCCAGGTGCTCGCGTATTGCCTCGTCGAGAATGCCCATTGGCTGCGTCCCACTCGGGGAAGCTAAAGCCTATGCGGTTATCCTTGCGCTTGCGAGGGTCCTGGGACGTTCCTCCCATCCCCCGCCTTCGGGGCTATAGCTCAGCTGGCAGAGCGCCTGGATCGCACCCAGGAGGTCGGCGGTTCGAATCCGCCTAGCTCCACTTCGACCGACTCCGCTCGGAGGCTACGTCGGTCGGATCGCTGATGCCGGGCTGTCGCTTCCATGGGCCATCCGTCCACAGGGGGGAGTAATTCCGCGCCGCTGGCCTTTGCCCAGTGGTGACCACGCCCGAGTCAGGAGTTCGCGCCGCATCCGGAGAGTTGATCGAGGAGCTGATGGGCGCCGTGGTTGCGGTCGACTTCGTGCTCCAGACGTTGATGGACCTGCCGGCGGATGCGCTCCCCGGTGGGGGAGGAGCCGAAGGTATCCGCGAGCTGCTGACAGCAAGTGCCAGCCGAGCGGTAGAGGCAATCGGAGAGGAGGCCTGCCGAGCGGCGACCGAGCTGGTCGGGGCGGTTATTGAGCAGATTGCCGACGACGCCCAGAGCACCGCCCAACTGGCACGCGCAGATGGGCCGCCACTCTGATGAGGCCACCTGGCACGCCGATGAGATCGCCAGAATGGATCGACGGGTTCGAGCTGGTCGGATGGGCCCTGTGACCGAGAAGACGGCTTCGCTGGAGCTAATCGCTGCTCCTGCGATCGAGAAGCGCATTTTCGTTGTTCGTGGTCGGCAAGTGATGCTCGATGAAGATCTCGCAGACCTGTACGGCGTGGAGACGAAACGCTTGGTCGAGCAGGTCAAACGGAACGTCGAGCGCTTCCCAGCGGACTTTATGTTTCAGTTGGACGAGACCGAGACAGCGGCTTTGAGGTCGCAGATTGCGACCTCAAACTCCGGTCGGGGCGGGCGTCGCTACGCTCCCTACGTCTTCACCGAGCAAGGCGTGGCCATGCTTTCGGGGTGCTACGCAGCAAGCGTGCGATTGCCGTCAATATTGAGATCATGCGCGCGTTTGTCGAGTTGCGCCGTGCCGCAGCCTCCTATGCCGCACTCGAGGAGCAGCTCAGAGAGCTTGAGCGAGAGACCGCCGCGAAGTTCGGTAGGCACGACGAGCAGCTGGATCAGATCTTCAAGACACTGAGACAGTTGATCTCCCCTCCTACCCGACCGAAGCGCCCGGTCGGTTTCAGGCCGCCTGACGACGAGTAGGGGTGCCCCCATGCAGCGCCTTGATTCGATTGCGAAGCTCTTGGTTCAAATGCCGTCCGGTTAGGCCCACTTCAGGAAGGCCCTGCTAGTCGGGGCCTTCTGCGTTTTCGGAATCCCCGGCTAGCGACGGGACTCGGTCAATGCTCCCGAGGAGCGCCTGGCGGACTGCGGCAAGCTCGCGGTCGGCTTCAGGAGAACAGCAGGGGCGGCCATCGAGGTGCCTTTCAGAAGAGCGTATCTGTCTGCCTCGCCAACCAGCGTGCAGCGCAGCTTGACCGTCATCGAGCCAGACGCCGTCGCTGGGGCTGTGAGGAGGAGAGGCCGCCGCAGCTGGTCCTTGACGGAACTCTTGGACGGGCGTAGCCTTAGGTTATCGATCGATCGGTAAGCAACCACAGAGCAGCGGACACCGGCCTGCGCATCCGCGACGCCGCCGTCCGTCTCTTTGCCGCCCGCGGCTACGCGGCCACCGGGATCCGCGAGATCGCCGACGAGGCCGGGGTCACGACGGCAGCGCTCTACCACCACATGGGCAGCAAGCAGGACCTGCTGCTGACGATCATGCGCGACGCGATGCACGAGATGACGGCCGGCGCTCGCGTCGTCCTGGAGGAGGCCGACGGCCCGCCCAGCGAACTGGCCGGACTCGCCCGCGCCCACGTCACCTACAACGGCAAGAACCTGCTCGACGCCTACGTCGGCGACGCCGAGATCCGCTCACTGGACCAAGCCAACCGGGCTCGCATCGTGAAGCTGCGCGACGCTTACGAGCAGCTCTGGACCGAGGTGATCATGCGTGGCGTCGCCGCTGGCGAGTTCCAAATCAGCGATCAGAAGCTCTTCCGTATCGCGGCGATCCAGATGTGCAACGGCGTCACCTACTGGTACAGCCCAGCCGGCCCCACGCCCCTGGCGGTGGTCGCCGACGAACTGGCGGGCTTCACGCTGACGATGGCGGGCTGCGGACCGGAGGCGGGGGTGACTGGGGGATCCAAGCAGGACGCCGAGGAGGTGGCCTGATGGCGGCGGTCCGGGTCCACGCGCTCCACGGCGGCGGCGAGATCGCCGACATGTCGGTCTTCGACCCCTTCCACCCCGAAATCGGCACGAAGGTCGAGATCCCCTACTTCTTCTACGTCATCGCTCATCCCGAGGGCAACGTCCTCTTCGACACCGGCGGCCATCCGGCGCTGGTCAACGATCCACGAGCGCGGCTGGGCGACGCGGCCGATGCCTTCGAGGTGACGATGGAAGAGGGCGACGACGTCGTCAGCCAGCTGCAGGTAGCGGGCTTCGAGCCGCGCGACGTCTCCCACGTCGTGCTCTCCCACCTGCACTACGACCACGCCGGGGGCATCGAGTTCTTCCCGGACGCGACCTTCTACGCGCAACGGCGTGAGCTCGAGTTCGCCCACTGGCCGCCGGTCTACCAGCGCGAGATATACGTGCGAGCCGACTTCGACCATCCGGTCGAGTGGGTCGAGCTGGAAGGCGACTACGACCTCTTCGGCGACGGGACCGTCCTCCTCTTCCCCACCCCCGGGCATACCGCCGGCCACCAGTCAATGCTGGTGCGACTCGACGGGGGCGGGGCGCTGATCCTCGTCGCGGATGCCGCCTACCTGCCGCGCAACATCGAGGAGAACGTGCTGCCGGCGATCGTCTGGAACCCGGACGCGATGGTCGCGAGCTGGCAGCGAATCCGCGCGCTGCAGCGCCGCTACGACGCCAAGCTGATCTTCACCCACGACCTGGACTGGCAGCAGAAGACCCGGGTCGCGCCGGAGCGCTGGTACGAGTGACCCCCGCGCCGGCGAATCGCGTCGAGGCCAAGTGGCCGTCGCTCGATCCGTCGGTGCAGAACCTGCCCGCTGACATCATCACCCTGGTCCGCGAGGCGCTCGACCGCGAACCGCAGAGGCCAGTCTTCATCTTCGAGGACGGTGTGGTGGTCAGCCGCGAGCGCTTCCGCAGCGCCGTGGAGGCCTTCGCCGGCTACCTGCGCGAGCGGGTCGAACCCGGCGATCGGGTCCTGATCATGCTCGAGAACCGGACCGAGTTCATGGTCGCCTGGCTGGCGGCAAACGCCTGCGGCGCCGCCCTGGTCTCGCTCAACACCTCGGCCGGCGAGCACGACGCCGGGCACGTCGTCCGCGACTCCGCCGCCAGGCTCGCCGTCTGCGGCAAGTCCCATGCGGAGCTGATCCGGCGCATCGGCGGCGAGGGGCTCGACGTCGTCGTCGTGAGCGGCGAGGAGCCGGATGGCCTGGCGCCGTACCGCGCCGACTTCGGCCCTCTGCGCCTCGAGGACGTCGAGGTCGATCCCGACGCGATCACCAACGTCTACTACACGTCTGGCACCACCGGGCCGCCCAAGGGGTGCATGGTCGCGCACGACTACTGGCTCCGCTTCGTCGAGCTCTACCTCGGGCTGTACGACCTGGGCCCGGAGGACCGGCTGCTCTGCTGCCTGCAGTTCTTTTACAACGACCCGCCCTGGCTTTTCCTGACCTCGCTGCGCGCCGGCGTGCCGCTGGTGACGATGCGGCACTTCAGCGTCTCGCGCTTCTGGCCGGTCGTCGCCAAGCACGGGGTGACCCGCCTCTTCGGTCTGGCCGCCATCCCCGCCCTGCTGCTAAAGGCCGAGCCGCGCGAGGAGGAGCGCCGAAACCGGGTCGAGTTCGCGCTGCACGTCGGCATCCCCGCCCAGCTGCACACCGAGTTCGTCGAGCGCTGGGGCTTCCCATGGGTTGAGGGCTACGGCCTCACCGAGTCGGGATTGGTCGTCGCAATGCCGCTGGAGGACGCCGAGCGCATGACGGGCTCTGGCTCGATCGGGCTGCCCTGCCCGGGCGTGGACGTGCGGCTCGTCGATGACGAGGGCGGCGACGTGGGCGCCGAGGAGCCCGGTGAGGTCCTGATCAGGGCGCCGGGGCTGATGCGCGGCTACCTCAACCGGCCCGAGGCGAGCGCCGAGGCGCTGGCCGACGGCTGGCTGCGCAGCGGCGACCTGGCGCGCCGCGACGAGAGCGGCTACATCTACTTCCTCGGCCGCAAGAAGGACATCGTGCGGCGCTCGGGGGAGAACGTGGCCGCGGCGGAGGTCGAGAACGTGCTGCGCTCCCACCCCGCCGTGCTCGAGGCCGCCGTCGTGCCGGTTGCCGACGAGCTGCGCGGTGAGGAGGTCAAGGCTTACGTGGCGCTGGTCGGCGAGGCCTCGCCGCGGGAGGTCGACCCGGCGAGCCTGGTCGACTTCTGCCGCGAGCGGCTCGCCAAGCACAAGGTCCCGCGCTATATCGAGTACCGAACCGAGCCGTTCCCGCGCACCCCCTCGATGCGGGTGAAGAAGAGCGAGCTGGTCGCGTCGGCCGGCAACCCGCTGGCCGACGCCTGGGACCGGGACCGCGAGCTGCCCGACTGGAACGCGCAGAGGAGCGAGAGGCGCTGATGGTCGCTTGCGAGCGAGGACATAGGAACGAAACGTGAGGTGAGCCAGATGGAGACGATTTCGCCACAGCAACGGGTCTCGACCCTGCACGGAGGCACCACCGGCCTGGGCGGCGCGGTTGTCCAGTCCGCGGCGCTGATCGCGCCCGCCGCCGGTGCCACGGCCGGGTTCGTCTTCGTCGCCAGCGAGAGCGGCTTCGCCTCCCCCTTCTCGATGGTCGTCGGGATGGTCTTCTCGCTCTGCCTGGCGGTGATCATCGGCGAGTTCGCGCGCAAGCTGCCGGCCGCCGGCTCCTTCTACAACTACCTGACCCATGCCTTCGGCCCGAAGGTCGGCTTCGTCACCGGCGTGATGCTGTTCGGCGCCTACGTGCTGCTGCTGCCCTTCCAGCTGTCCTTCTTCAGCACCTTCACCAGCGAATACCTCGCCAGCCACAGCGTCGACATAGCCTGGCAATGGCTCGCCGCGGCGCTCATCGTCTTCTCGACCATCCTGACTATCGCCGGGCTCTCCCTCTCGCTGCGTACCGGGCTCGTCTTCCTCGCCTTCGAGCTCATCGTCTTCGGCTTGATCGCCATCGTCATCCTCGTCAACGGCGGCGCCGACGGGCTTTCGGCGAAGCCGTTCGATCCGTCGGAAAGCGCGCTTGGCTTCTCCGGGATCATCTACGGCCTCGTCTTCGCGATCTTCGCCTTCGTCGGCTTCGAGTCGGCGACAACGCTCGGCGAGGAGGCGCATGAGCCAAGGCGCACGATCCCGCGCGCGGTGCTCCTCACCACACTGGTGATCGGCATCTTCTACACGCTGCTGCTCTACAGCGGCGTCGTCGGCTTCGGCCTGACGCCAGAGGGCCTCGAAGCCCTGCAATCCGACGGCACCCCATTCGACACCCTGGCTAGGACCTTCTCGGGCCCCTTCCTCGGCACGCTCTCGATCATCGCCGTGATGACCAGCTTCATCGCGCTCAACATCGTCACCGTCAACGCCGCCGGGCGGATGATCTTCTCGATGGGGCGGGACCGGATGCTGCCGCCGTGGTTCGACCACGTCAACTCTCGCGGCGCCCCCGACCGCGCGGTGGTCGTCTCGGTTGGCGTCATGCTCGCGGTGACGCTGATCCTCGGCTCGATCTACGAACCGGGCGAACTGGCCTCTTGGGCCGCCTACATCGCGACCCTCTTCTTCATCGCCGCCTACGGCCTGCTCGGAGTCGGCGTGGTCAAGTACTACTGGGAGCAGCACCGCCCCGAGTTCTCGATCTTGAGGCACGTCCTGATTCCGATCGCCGGCCTGGTCGGGGTCGGCATCGTTACCTACGGCAACGTCCATCCGACCCCGCCTTCGCCGCTGCGCTGGTTCATCTGGGCGACCGTGGCCACGATCGCCGTCGCCGCCCTGATTGCCATCTACCTGGAGCGGCGCAACCCGGCGCGCCTGATCGAAGCCGGACAGCTGTTCGCCTCGGCGACGCCGGAGGAGGCCGACGTTCGCAGTGACGTGCCGCCCTACATCCCGGGGCAGCCAGAGGAGCCACTGCCGCCGCCGAGGGAACCAGGGGGCGCCGGGCATCCACCGAACCGGTCCGCATAGGGCCGGGACGCGCGGAGAGGAGGCGAACATGGCGATCATCGAGCAACGCTCGGCGGGCGCGATGACGATCACGCTCAACCGGCCCGAGGCGCTCAACGCGATGGACACCGCCACGTACGGTGAGCTGACCGAGGCGCTGCGGCGGATCGAGGCCGATCCCGAGGTCCGGGTCGGGATCGTCACCGGCGCCGGCCCGCGGGCCTTCTCCGCCGGCGCCGACCTGAAGGAGATGCACAGCCGGCTGCGCCAGGACGGGCGCTGGGCGCCATGGCGCGCGGAGCGGTGGGACCTCGGCTTGACCATCTCCAAGCCGCTGATAGCCGCCGTCGATGGCTACGCCGTAGCGGGGGGGCTCGAGCTGGCGCTTTTTTGCGACCTGCGCATCGCCACCCCCGCTTCACAGTTCGGGGCGCCGGAGCCCAAGTGGAACCTCCTCCACGGCTTCGGCGCCCTGCGACTGCCCGCCGTCGTCGGCCTCGGCAACGCGATGCGGCTGCTGCTCACCGGCGAGCTCATCGACGCGCGGGAGGCCCTGCGGATCGGCCTCGTCAACGAGCTGGTCGAGCCGGATCGGCTGATCGCTCGCGCCCAGCAGCTCGCCGCGACGATCGGGACCCTCTCCACCGATGCCGTGTCGATGACCAAAGAGCTGGCCCTGCGCGGCCTCGGCGCTCCGCTCGAGCAGAGCATGCGCCTGTACCACTCCTACATGTCCGCGCTGGAGGGCAGCGAGGAGCAGCTGCGACGAACCGGCGAGTTCGCGGGCTCGGGCCAGGGCGACGAGGACGGAGGTTGAGATGGCCGCGATCGTCGACTTCAGGGTGAAGCTACCCACGCGCGACTCGCGCGAGGAACCGCAGCCGCCGGTGCCCGAGCAGTACCTGCGTTACGCCGAGGTCTACGACGGCTTCCTCGAGAACCTCGACTCAACGGTCGAGGACTGGCGCGAGGAAGCCGAGGCGCACGGGGTCGGGCCCAGCGTGATGCAGGCCGAGGTCGAGTGGGTCGATCCGAGCGAGCTGAACGACCGCCTCGCCGCGGTGGTTCTCGCCAACCCCGACCGGATCGCCTGCGGCTTCGGCTGCGTCGATCCGCGTGATCCGATGGGGGCGGTGCGCGAGGTCGACCGGGCGATTCTCGAGCTCGGCCTGCGCGGCATCGTCTTCGAGCCCGGCTTCATCGGCATCTCGCCGACCGATCGACGCTGCTACCCGGTGTACGCGCGCTGCGTCCAGCTCGGCGTCCCGGTCGGCCTCCACACCGGGATCAACTTCTCCTCGCACGGGCCGCTGGAGCACGAGCGACCCGTGCTGATCGACCGCATCGCCTGCGATTTCCCAGAGTTGACGCTGGTCTGCCATCACGGAGGCTGGCCCTGGCCCCACGAGGCGGCCGCGGTCGCCTGGAAGCATCGCAACGTCTACCTCGAGTTCGGTGCGATCGCGCCCCGCTATATGGCTCCTGGCGGTGGCGGGGGCTGGGGCGACATCGCTCGCCTGATGGATACCGTGCTGCGCGAGCAGGTCCTCTTCGGGGCCGATTGGCCGATGCTGCGCTACGAGCGGGCGCTGGAGGAGATCGAGGCGTTGGGGCTGCGAGCGGAGTCACGCGCCGCCTACCTCCACGGCAACGCCGAACGCCTGCTGGAGCGAGTCGAGGCGTCGTTGGCCGGCGTGGGGGGGCCCTGATGGCGGCCTCGGAGACCGTTCTCTACCTGGTCGAGGACGGCGTGGCGCGAGTCACGCTGAACCGACCCGAGGCTCTCAACGCCTGGACGCCCGAGCTCGGCCGCGCCTACTTCGATCGCCTCGAGGAAGCCGATGCGGACCCAGGCGTGAGAGCGATCGTCCTCACCGGGGCCGGCCGCGGCTTCTGCGCCGGCGCCGACTTCGACTATCTCCGGGAAGTCGAGGAGAGCGGCGCCCAAGCGGAGCCCGACCCACGCCCGCAGAGCCTGCCGCGAGCGCTTCGCAAGCCGGTGATCGCCGCGATCGACGGCCCCTGCGCCGGCCTCGGCTTCGTAATCGCGATGATGTGCGACATCCGCTTCGCGGCGCGCGGCGCGAAGTTGACGACGGCCTTCGCCCGACGCGGCCTGATCGCCGAGTACGGTCTCTCCTGGGTGCTGCCACGCCTGGCGGGCGCCTCGACGGCACTCGACCTGCTGCTTTCCGGACGGACCCTCTTGGCCGAGGAGGCGCTGCGGCTCGGCGTAGTCGACCGCCTCAGCGAGGAGGGACAGGCGGCGGCGGATGCCCATTCATACGCCAGCGAGCTGGCGAGCCTCAGCTCACCGGCCTCGATGGCCGTGATTAAGCACCAAGTCTTCGCCGATCTCGAGCAGAGCCTCACCGAATCAACCGCCGACGCCCTGGTCCAGATGGAACGCTCCTTCGAGCGCCCCGACTTCCGCGAGGGCGTCGAGAGCTTCGTCGAGCGCCGCCCCCCAGACTTCCCGCCGCTCACCGAGCCGGACCGGGCTCCACGTGGGTGAGCTTTGCGCAGACTTTAGATGGAGCGACGCCGCCGCAATCTATCCCTTGTGCCAAGAGCGCACATAGACCGGCTACAGCTCCTCGTGCAAATGTCTTGACGGACTCTTGGATCGCGGGGGTTGATTACCGTCCGGTAGTCAAGTCGTCCGTTACGCCACAACTTGCGACTTGACTGCTCAGGCAGGTTTGCCGAAGCACGGAAAGGGCTGTTAATTTGAGCCACTCGCTCCACTTTCGGAAGTTCCTCTACGTCCGGAATTTCTCCTAGTAACCCACCGCGTGGCGCTCCCCGGGGCGGCTTAGCCCAGCGCGGCGGGCTCGTCGGGCTTTGCTTCGACTCCGCCCCGCCCCGCGGCTCGGGCGGCGGCGCCGAAGCGGAGGACGCGGCCGCCGAAGGCGATCGCGCAGACGGCGAACCAGGCCCAGCCGAGGGCGAGGCCCGCGAGCACGTCGGTCAGCCAGTGGACGTCGAGCAACACACGGCTGGCGGCGACCGCGACCGCGATGCCGACGGCGAAACCGGCGAGCGCCGGCCAGGCTCGCGGTCCCCACCAGCGACCGGCTACGAGCGCGAAGGCCGCCCATGAGGCGGCGGCGGTGGAGGTGTGGCCGCTGGGGAACGAGGGGCCGAGCGTCGCGGCCACGGGCTCGAGCGCTGGGCGGGCGCGATCGACGAGCTGCTTGATCGCCTCGGTGAGGAGCTTGTCGCCGACGATCACCGCCAGCAGGAACGGCACGACCCAGCGGTTGCGCGTGCGCACGATCTCGACCGCCGCTACCAGCACCGCGACGGCGATCACTGTCCAGGTCTCGCCCAACCCCGTAACCAGCGTGATCGCGTCGTGCGACCAGGCGGTCGCGTGGCGGTCACCCCACTCGGCCACGCTGGTGTCGAGGCTCGCCAACGCGAAGCGACGCACGACCACCGCCAGCAGGGCAAGCACCACGCCGCCGACGAGGACTACCGCGACCGCCAGCGTCAGCGCCAGCCCCGTCGCCTTCTCAGGGTCGAGGCGCGCGGCGCGCAGCGCCCGGCGCGCCGCCGGGCCCGTGGCGTGGCGGCCAGCCTCGCGCGCCGCCTCCACCACGGGGGTGGCGGGGGTGCGTCGCGAATAGAGCCGCGTCAGGAAGGCCACGGCGAGGCCCGACGAGACGGTGATGATCAGGAGCAGGAGCAGCGGCATCGGAGCAGGAAGGCTCGCAAAGCGGCGCGAATTCGACTAGCGGAGGCATAGTATGCCCGCCGATCGGGGAGAGGATCGCTGCTGTGACGGTTGGCCAACAATCTCGTACTGGTTCTCCGCCGGCCTCGCCGGGGGAGCAAGCCGCCCGCCGGCCGGTCACGGCGCTCGCCGTGCGCCCCGGTGGATACGCCGACCGCTTCGCCGCCGCCCTCGGCGACCCCAACCCCGCTCTCGTCTTCGCGCTGGCGCTGCTCGGCGGCCTGCTGCTGCTCCTCGCCGCCTCGATCCTGCTCGGCCATTTCGTCGTCGACGTGGTGGCCAGCGGCAGCGGCCTCGGCCTCGGCCTCGGCGGCACGGACGAGAGCTTCAACGAGACCCTGGCCGCACACCGCACCGGCACGCTCACGACGATCGCCGAAGTCGGCTCGCAGGTCGGCGCCGCTGTCCTCGTCGGCTTCGTCTGCCTGATTGCGATCGCCTGCGCCGTCACCCGCCGTTGGCGCATCGCGGCTTTCGCGGTCTTCGCGCTGCTCGTCGAGTCGGCCACCTACCACTTCACGTCGCTCGCGGTTCCTCGCGATCGCCCGTCCGTCCCCCGGCTGGAAGACCTGGAAGTCGACACCAGCTATCCCTCGGGGCACACCGCCGCCGCGGTCGCCGTCTACGCTGGCCTCGTCTTGCTGCTTACCAGCCGTTTCACCAGCAGCATGTCGAAGGCGCTGGCTTGGACCGGCGCGATCCTGCTGGTCACCTTCGTCGCGCTCTCGCGCATGTACCAGGGCATGCACCACCCGCTCGACGTCGCCGGTGGCGTGCTGGTCGGGATCGGGGCGATCGTGGTGGCGCTGTTCGCCTGCCGGGCCGCGGGCGCGGCGAGCGAGAGGCGGAATCAAGCGTGAAGCTGGCGGTTGTCGCCCACGCCGGAAAGACGCTCGGAGGCGGGCTCTCGGAGCTGCGGCGCACGCTCGCGGAGGCGGGCGTCTCGGAACCGCTGTGGATCGAGGTGCCGAAGAGCAAGCGGGCGCCGGCTGCGGTCAAGCGAGTGCTGAAGGATGGCGCCGAGCTGATCCTCATCTGGGGCGGGGACGGCATGGTGCGGCGCTGCGTCAACGCGCTCGGCGACACCCCGGTGCCGCTTGCGATCGTCCCGGCGGGGACCTCGAACCTCTTCGCGACGAACCTCGGCATCGAGCCTGACATCGCCGAGGCCGTGCAGGTCGCACTGCTCGGCGAACGCCGCCGCCTCGACGTCGGCCGCTTCGAGGGCGAGCGTTTCTGCGTTATGGCCGGGGCCGGCTTCGACGCGGCGATGATCCAGGGCGCCGACGAGCTCAAGGACCGTCTCGGCCGCGGCGCCTACGTGCTCGGCGGCGCCGCGAAGCTCAACACCCCGAGCTTCGAGGCCAAGATCAAGATCGATGGGACGCGCTGGTACGAGGGGCCCGCGAGCTGCGTCTTGGTCGGCAACGTGGGGGGGCTGTTCGGGGGCATCGAGATGTTCGCCGACGCCCGGCCCGACGATGGCCTGCTCGACATCGGCGTGCTCACCTCCGAGGGCCCCCTGCAGCTGATGCGCGCGGTCGCCCGAACGGCGCTCGGCAGCGTCCAGAAGTCGCCGTTCGTGCGGGTCACCCAGGGGCGCAAGGTGCGAGTGAAGCTCAGCCGCAAGGTCCCCTACGAGCTCGACGGAGGCGACCGCACGGATGTGAAGTCGTTCAAGGTCAGGGTCGAACCCGACGCAATCACGGTATGCGTCCCGCGCACGGCGCGGGAAGAAAGCGGTGCGAAATGATCGATGAGCAGCCGGTGAACAACCTCGGCGATAAGGCAAAACGCGAAGGCGACAACGTCGCGGGAGCCAAGCCACTCGGCTGGCTTGCCCGCGCGGGCCTCGTCGCCCGCGGGCTCGTCTATCTGATCGTCGGTGTGCTTGCGCTGGAGCTCGCGCTCGGCGTCGGTGGCAAGGCGGCCAACCAGCAGGACGCCCTGAAAGCGATCGCTGAACAGTCGTTCGGCAGGATCCTGCTCGTCCTGGTGGCGATCGGGCTGGCCGGGTACGCGCTCTGGAGGCTCACCCGCGCCGCCGTCGGCCACGGCGCCGAACAGCGTGACAGCGCCACCGACCGGATCGCCGCGCTAGGGAGCGGCGTCGCCTACGGGATCCTCGGCCTGACGGCGATGGAGATCGTCGCCAGCTCCAACAGCAGCTCGGGAACGCCGAAGGAGGCGACGGGGGGCATCCTGGGGTGGTCGGGTGGCGCGGTGCTCGTCGGGGTCGCCGGGGCTGTCCTGATCGGCGTCGCCGCCTATCAGGCATATAAGGGTCTTGGGAAGAAGTTCCTCGAAGATGCCAAGACGGGCGAGATGAGCAAAAGCGTGCGCAAGGGCTATACCGCACTCGGCGTCTTCGGGCACGTGGCGCGAGCCGTCATCTTCGGGCTGATCGGCTACGGGTTGATCAAAGCCGCGATCGACTACAACCCGAAGGAGGCGATCGGGCTCGATGGCGCCCTGCGCCAGCTCGCCGATTCGTCCTACGGCCCGGCGCTGCTGGGCCTCGTCGCCGCCGGGCTGGCGGGGTTTGCGATCTACTCAATGGCCGACGCCCGCTATCGCAAGGTCTGACCGGTCGATGCCCGACCTCCTGATTGGCCCCCTGCTTCGCTACGTCTCGGAGACCGAGGCGACGATCTGGGTCGAGGCAAGCGAGCAGTGCGAGGTCGAGATCCTCGGTCGCAGCGAGCCGACCTTTCGGGTCGAAGACCACCACTACGCGCTGGTCCGGCTCGAAGGCCTCGACCCCGACTCCGCTTACGAGTACCAGGTGGCGCTCGATGGCCACCAGGTATGGCCGGCCCTGGAGGGCATGCCCCCGAGCGTGATCCACACCCTTGGCGGCTCGGGCCCGCTGGAGATCGCCTTCGGCTCCTGCCGCGTCGCCCTCCCGCACGAGCCGCCGTTTACCGACGGCGCCGACCATGACAACGGCTTCGCGCCGGACGCACTCTGGGTGCTCGCCAAGCAGATGGCCGAGGACGAGCGCTTCCGTCGTCCCGACCAGCTGTTCCTGCTCGGCGACCAGATCTACGTGGACGAGGGCTCGCCGAAAACTCGGGCCAAGATCAGGGAGCGGCGGGGCACCACGACGCCCCCGGGCGAGGAGATCCTCGACTTCGAGGAGTACACCTGGCTCTACCGCGAGAGCTGGCAGGAGCCGCTAATCCGCTGGCTGTTCTCGACGGTCTCGGTCTCGATGCTCTGGGACGACCACGACATGAGCGACGACTGGAACATCTCCCACTCATGGCTGGAAGAGATGCGCGGACGCTCCTGGTGGCACCGCCGGGCCATCGACTGCGTCACGAGCTACTGGGTCTACCAGCACCTCGGCAACCTCTCGCCGGCCGAGCTCGACGGCAGCGAGGTCTACAGGGAGGTTCGGGGAAACCAGCAGGCCTCGGAGGTGCTCCGGTCGTGGGCCGACGCGATCGACGTCGACGCTTCCGGATCGCGCTGGAGCTTTTACCGCGACTTCGGCCGCAGCAGGGCGGTGTTCATCGACTCGCGCGCCGGTCGCGTGCTCGAGGAAGACAAGCGAGCGATCGTCGACGCGGAGGAGTGGGACTGGATCGTCGATCACTGTCGCGGCGATTTCGACCATCTGCTGCTGGCGACGACGGTGCCGTTCCTGCTCCCCCCTGCCTTCGATCGGCTCGAGGCCTGGAACGAGCGCCTCTGCGATGGCGTCTGGGGGCCGGTGATTGCGAGGGGCAGCGAGCTGCTGCGGCGCGAGGTCGATTTCGACCACTGGGCGGCGTTCCAGAACTCCTTCGCCAAGCTGAGGGACCTGCTCGCTGCGGTGGCGAGGGGCGAGCACGGCAAGCCGCCGAAGTCGATCGTCGTCCTCTCCGGCGATGTCCACAATGCCTACCTCTGCGAGCTGGGACTGCCCGGCGGCGACTCGAACCGCAGCCCGATCTACCAGGCCGTCTGCTCTCCCTACCGCAACCCACTCGAAGAGAAAGAGCGGCGGGTCGTCCGGGCAGCGTTCGGACCCGTTCTCGGCTCACTCTGCTCGGGCCTGGCGAAACTCGCCGGCGCTCCCGACCCCGGCTGCCGCTGGCGCCTGCTCGAGGGGCCCTGCTTCGACAACCAGGTCTCGACCCTGACTCTTGACGGCGACGACGCAATGCTCCGACTCGAACGTACCGCGCCCGGCGATATCGATACGCAGGCCCTGCTGCCGTCCTACGAGCACCAACTCACTTAATTTCGAGCCGAGGACTTCTGGAAAGTCAGCATCCCGCGACACCGCCGCATCGAGACAAGCTTCCGATCACGAGCCCCGCGGTTCGAGTGCGCCTTGCTTGGCGAGGCCGCGCATTTCTCAACCGCTCTTCCATCGTTTCGGGCACTTCTCGCCAGGAGTGCCCGACTCTCTTCATATCGCCGCATATCCCTGCTTATCTAGAGAAGCTGCGCAAACCGCCGGACCACCAGAAGGTCCTGGAATCCACTAGAAGCTCCTTACTCGGGGAGCCATGCCTTGGAGGCGGCCCGATCGAACAAGGCGCGCGGCAGGAAGCCGAGGGAGGAGATGGCCAGCAGGAACACGGTCACCATGAACGCGTTAACCGGGTAGGAATCCTCGTGGTAGGGATAGACGTAGTCGGTCGCCGAGTGCAGAAAAACCAAGACGGCGAACGGGACCAGAGCAACCGACAGCGCCCACCACCGGTTTACGAGCGCGACCGTGAAAGCCGGGAGGGCGAAAAAGGCCCAGGTGGACGCGGTGCTGAACAAGACAGAACCGAGGATGCCGGTGCGGTCGAGGTCGAACGCATTCCCGTAGGTGTAGGCGCCAACCAGAAGCGCCGCGACACAGGTGATGGCCACGCGGCCGATGTTGCTCACAGAATTGGGATACCCCAGAGATTGTTATCGGTCACATGTTCGGGCGAGGCGCAGCGCAGCGTCGACGGCAGGGGCCTCGGGCACTGCCGTGTGTGCCTTAGGATTGCCCTGTGCCGTTCACGCTCAGGAACCTCAAGGAGGACCTGGAGGACTTTGGGGCCAAGTTTGACGGCTCGCCGGAGCTGGAGTTCCGCATGGCGACCCAGGCGCTCGAGCTTGAGAATTCCGGCTTGAGCTACCAGCGCGTCCCGCCCGACTATCGCTTTCCCTACGGCCACACGCACAAGGAGCAGGAGGAGGTGTACGTGGTCCTGCGGGGGAGCGGCCGGATGAAGCTTGACGACGAGATCGTCGAGCTCAAGCAATGGGACACGGTGCGCGTCCCGCCCGGGACGTGGCGAGGCTACGAGGCCGGGCCGGAGGGCCTCGAGATCCTCGTCATCGGCGCGCCCAATCTCGGCGAGAATCCGCGCGAAGACGTGGAGGGCCAGCGGGACTGGTGGGCTGACTAATAGAGCTGTCCGGATCCGCCTAGCTCGATCCCTGACTACGGCGACTGGGGCAGCTTGACCGTGCCGCGCGTGGTGATCGGAGCCGATGGCGGCGGCACGACCGGTCCGATGTCCCCGTCCGGGGCCTCGTCGAGGTCGACGATTACCGGGGCGTGGTCGCTTGGGTTCTTGCCCTTGCGCGCCTGCCGGTCTACCCATGCAGCGCGGACACGGGCGGCGACCGGGGAGCCGGCCAGGATCAGGTCGATTCGCATTCCTAGGTCCCGGTGAAACATTCCGGCGCGGTAGTCCCAGTAGGTGAAGATTCGCTCGTTCGGCCAGCGATCGCGGACGACATCGCGCAGACCGAGTGCCTGAAGCTCCGCCAGCGCCGCGCGCTCGGGTGCCGTCACGTGCGTCTGGCCGATGTAGGCCTCCGGGTCGAACACGTCCTCGTCGGTCGGGGCGATGTTGACGTCGCCGCAGACGACCGTCGTCTCGGGGCCCGCGGCCACCGCGTCGCGCAGCGCGGCCAGCCAGGCGAGCTTGTATTCGTAATGCTCGGAACCCGGCTCGCGTCCGTTCGGCACGTAGACCGACGACACCCGGATCCCGCCACAGGTGGCGGCCACCGCGCGCGCCTCTGGATGCGGAAATCCCGGCGCGTCCGTGAGGCCAGGCGCGACGTCCTCCAGGCCCACGCGCGAGAGGATCGCGACGCCGTTCCACGTCGCCTCACCGTGCACGGCGATCTCATACCCGCGGCCCGTCAGCTCGTCCCGGAGCAGTTCCTGGAAGGCGTCGTCGGCGAGCTTCGTCTCCTGCAGGCAGACGACGTCCGGACGCCGTTCGTCCAGCCATGGCAGCAGGCGGGGCAACCGCTGCTTGACCGAGTTCACGTTCCAGGTGGCGACGCGCACCGGTCGCACGCTACACAGGCAGGCTGAGATCGCCGGCAGGGCTCCTCAGCCGGGTTGACCGAGAAAACGTCGCTCGACGCCGTCGAGCACGGTCTGCAGGCCGAGCTCGAAGCGCTCGCTCGAAGAGCGGGCGCGGAGGTTGTCGGGTAGGGCGGCGAGCTCCGGGAACTCGATCACGTCACTGGCGGCGATCGCCGCTTCCATGTCCTCCGGATTCACGGTGCCGACAGTCCGAAACGAGTAGCCGATCACGTAGTCGTTGACGATTCCCTGCACCTGCCAGACATCCTCGTGCCCGAGCGGCAGGGTCGCTAGCGCCCCTGCCATCTGCTTGGCGATCTTGATGCCGTTGGGCCCCGGAGGGGGCCGTTCGGCGGTGACGAAGATCATCCAAGGATGGCGAGCGTAAGCGGCGTACATCTTTCGCGCCGAGACCGCGACCGCCTCGCGCCAGTCCTCCGGCAGGGGTCCGGACGCCAGCATCTCCCCCACCCCCTCGTCGGCCATCGAGGCGAGCAGCTCTCGCTTACTGGCGAAATGGTCGTAGAGGCTCATCGCCCGGGCGTCGAGCTCGGCGGCGACGCGCCTGATCGAGACCGCCTCGAGGCCCTCGGCGTCGGCCAAGCGGATCGCGGCCTCGACGATCGACTCGGGCGACAGTCGCCGCCGTTTCTTCGCCTGTTCCCCTAAGGGTTTCGTCTCCACGCGTTAACCGTAGTTCGACCGCCACCGGATCGCGGACAGATTCACGGCGAAAGCGGCTTCCTGTTCGCGCTCCACCGTATCTCTTCGGCGATACGCTGTAGCAGCACCAGCTACGAGACCCGCGGCGCCCTGAAGGTAACCGGCGAGGCGGGGGAGAACGCCTACGGCTTCCGCGGCAGGATTCGCGGGCGCACGCTCGAGCCTGGGCGCTACCGCTTGCTCGTGACCGCTCTTGCCGACGGCGGGACGTCTGCAGTCGCGTCGATCGAGTTCACAGTTACTCGCTGATCGCGAGGCAATAAGTACTAGCGCTCTAGGGCTTGCCATTCGCGTCGTTCGCGGTCGCTTCGATGATGCAGACGACACTGGCGCCCGGATCGCCATGGAGACCGGCGGCGGCCGGGTGCTCGTCGCCTCGGTGCAGCTGGGCCTGCTTGAAGCCGGCGCCGCGGAGCGCCGCCTCGGCATCAGCTTCGTCGCCGCGGTAGGGGTGGACCTTGCCGCGGACGAAGGCTCTGAGGATGACGTCGAAGGCATGCTCAGCGATGCCCCGCTGCGGCCGGGCGAAGCGCAGGTCAGACAGGTAAACCCCCTTGGAGAACCGCTCGAGCACCCGCGCGAGGCGCCCCCACAGTCCGTCGACGGTCTCGTCGTCGAGATAGGTCAGCAACCCCTCGGTCACTATCACCAGGCCTTGGGCCGGGTCGAGATCCTGGGCCAGGGACTCGAGGCTGTCCGGGCCGCCCTCGCGCAGGAGGTCGAGCTCGGCGACGCGATGGCGCTCGCTGAGGGAACCCATCCGCGCCAGGGCGTCGCGCTTGCGTCGTGCCATCGCCGGCAGGTCGGCCTCCACGTATGTGAGGCGCTCGCCGTACCGTTGGCTGAAGCGCCAGCCCCGGGGCGACATCCCGCAGGCGGCCTCGATCACCTGACTTACGCCGCCCTGGATCAGCTCGTCGAGAGTCGCATCGATGATCCGGTGGCGGGCGACGAGCAGCCCCTCCAGCGTCGGCCCGCCGAGCGTTCTGCTGGCGGTGATCGGCAGCGCCAGCGCGCGGTGGAGCGCGCGGCCCTGCCAGGTCCCCAGCTCCGGATGGGAGAGGCCGTTCCTGACCCAGGTCTCACCGGTGTAGTGGGCGGTCGGCGAGACCGCACCCGATCCTTCGCTGCCGGTCATGGTCGGTAATTTGATCACGCCGCCTGCAACGCCGGCCCCGGGCCGGACATATATAGAGATAGATGGTCCCGAGTCAGATCGAGAAGAAGGGGGCGCTCGGCCGCGAACTCGCCCAGATCCGCTTTGGCCAGCTCTACCGCGATCAGGCGCGGGCGATCCTTGCCTACGCGCTGCGGCGCGTCGAGGACCCGGAGGACGCCGCCGACGTCGTCGCCGAGACTTTCCTCGTCGCCTGGCGGCGCCTCGACGAGGTGCCGAACGACGCGGGGGCGAGGCTGTGGCTCTTCGGGGTGGCACGCCGGGTGATCGCCAACCGGCATCGGGCCGAGCGGCGCCGTAGCCGGCTGAGGGAGCGCCTTGCCGAGTCGCTGCGCACCGAGCTCGCAACCCAACCCGCACCGGTAGGCGAGGCGGCGGACGTTCTGCGGGCGATGGGCGGGCTGGGCGACGACGATCGTGAGCTGCTCCTGCTCGTCTCCTGGGAGGAGCTCTCGCCGGGGGAGGCGGCGAAGGTCCTCGGGATCTCCTCGCTCGCCGCCCGCAGCCGCCTGCACCGCGCCCGGCGCCGGCTGCGGGCCTTGCTGGAGCAACAGGAAACGGCGGGAAGCCCCGGACCGGAACTCGAGATGGAGGAAGCAAGATGAAGACGCGTGAGATCGAGAGGGCGCTCGGCGCCGCCAACCCCGTCGGCCGGGGCCGGCTCGACGGGCTTGACCTCGAGGCAATGGAGGCCGACCTGCTCGCCGACCTGGAGGCCGGGTTCTCCACGCTGCTCGAGCTCGAAGCGGCGCGCCCGCGCCGCTATCGCCAACGGGGCTTCGTGCTCGCCCTCGGCTCGGCAGCGCTTGCCGTCGTCCTTGCCGCTGCCCTCGTCCTGACCGGAGGCGGCTCCAACCACCCCTCCCCCGCCTACGGCGCCGTGCTCGTTCGCTTCGCCGAGTCGACGCCCCTGCTGCTGCTCGAAGGGCGCGACTGGCGCGTCCAGAACGTCTATGAGGCGGGACAAGGTCCCTACATGCCTCGCAGCAGCAGAGGCGCAGGGTCGATGGAATTCGTCACCGGCAAGCCGGTCCCCTACGAATCGGTTCGAACCACCTGCGCCCGCGAGGTCACGTCCATGTCAGGGAAGTTTCCGGTCTGCAAGGCCGAGCGCGAGTCAGGGATGCTCCCGCCGGCGGTGCGCCAGCGCAGAGTCGAACTTCGCTGGTTTCACGGCTCCTTGGCGGATTCACTCTCGACGGCTCATAAAAGTCTGCACCCACACGGCCGGAGCTGGATCAAGCTGCCGGTCCTGGATACGACCGCCGACGTCGACACGCGAGCCGAGTTCTACGTCAACCAGGGCGGCCCCGGCAATCGCCAGATGACCGCACTCTGGTCCGAAGGCGGCTACGTGCTCGAACTGAGGGCCGCGGTCCCCGATCTGGCCGCCTTCGAAGAACGACTCGACTGGCTGACCCCGGTGGACTCGCAGACCTGGCTCGACGCGATGCCGGCGAAGGTCGTCAAAGCCGCCGACCACGATGCCGCGGTGCGCGAAATGCTGAAGGGGATCCCCGTGCCCAGCGGTTTTAAGCCGTCACGGATCCCCGGCGAAGGCCTCACCACCAACCGCGACCAAGTGGCCGGCTCCGTGACCGCCATCGTCTCCTGCCTCTGGTTCCGGCAGTGGGGAGAAGCCCGCAGGAGCGGCGACAGAGCCGCAGCGGCCGAAGCCGAAAAGGCGATGGCGACCGCCAAGCACTGGCCGATCCTGGATGAGATGGCTAAGGAAGGCGCATATCCGGCGGAAACGATCTGGGAGCTTGCGGCCGACATGCCCAGCGGGAAAGGGCGCCGCGGGTGGAGATTGCTACCCCAGACAGAAGCCCTGGGGTGCGCCCGCTGGGGCATCCCGGTCCTGCCGAGAAAGCAGCGACTTCAACGCGAACGCCGAGAACAGAGCTGAACGCTTAGCTCTCTTTCGCCAGCCGGTCGAGGTGGCGCTTGCCGACCTCGTTGGTCAGCGACAGGAACTCGGTGATCCGGGTCAGCTCGGCGGCGGTAAAGCGGCTCCCCAGGGACGCCTCCCACTCTGCCGCCAGCGGCCCCCAGATCCGCTCGGCGCGGGCGTAGAACTCCGGGGTCACCTCGACCTTGACGCGGCGGCGGTCAGTGGGGTCGGGGACGCGGCGGGCGAAGCCGGCGCGCTCGAGCCGATCGATGACGCCGGTCACCGCGCCGCTGGTCAGCCCCACCTCGGCCGCCAGCTCACCGGCGGTGAGGCCGCCGGCGTTCTCGATCGCGTTCAGGCAGTGCAGATCGGTGCGGTTGACCCCGAGCCGATCGGCGGCGAGGTTTTCGAAGGCGCTGTCCTGGTTGCCGCTGGCGCGGAAGGCGGTGATCAGCTCCTTGATCAGTTGTCGCTTTGGAGTTGCGGGCATATCTCTTAGTTGCTAAGATACTTTGTAGATAAGGAACTTACCGGGCGAGAAAATCATAAGACGCTCGGATGACGAAGGGAGTGCGATGATGGACAAGGGAAACACTGCTTCGAAGATCGAGTGGCGTCTGGAGCTGGTGCAGGTGCCGGTCTCCGACGTGGATCGGGCCAAGGCCTTCTACGTCGATCGGGTCGGCTTCCTCGCCGAACACGATCACCAGGTGAGCGAGGAGCTGCGCTTCGTGCAGCTGACCCCGCCCGGCTCGGCCTGCTCGATCGCGCTGACCAGCGGCGCGCACCAGATGCGGCCGGGTAGCGTCACGGGCCTGCAGCTGGTCGTCGAGGACGCCGACGCGACCAGGGCGGAGCTATTGGAGCGCGGGGTCGAGGCGAGCGAGGTGCAGGAGTTTCCCTGGGGTCGCTTCGTCTTCTTCGCCGACCCGGACGGCAACGGCTGGGCCGTCCAGGAGCTTGTCAGCGCCAGCCCGAGCTCTTGAGTCTCGCCGCGATATGAGAAAGGCTTGGAGAGATGACCGACCGAGACTTCGATGTGGCGATCGTCGGCGCCAGCATCGCGGGCTGCACGGCCGCGACGTTCTTGGGTCGTCAGGGCGCCCGGGTCGCGCTGATCGAGAGTCATAGCGACCCCAAGGTGCACAAGCGGATCTGCACGCACGCGATGCAGGCAAGCTCGGCGCCGACGATCGAGCGGCTTGGGCTCCTGGACGCCGTCACGCGCATGGCAATGCAAAGCGAGCTCAACGCCTGGTCGCGCTACGGCTGGATCTCACCGTCGCGCAACTACACCAGGCGGCTCGAGTCCTCCAAATATCACGGCCTCAACCTGAGGCGCGAGAGGTTCGATCCGATGCTGCGCGAGCTGGCGGCGGGCACCGAGGGGGTGGAGCTGATGCTGGGTCATACCGCGACCGCTCTTCTGCGCGAGGGCAAGCGCACAAGCGGCGTCTCGGTGCGCGACCGCGACGGCTCCGAGCAAACGCTGAGCGCCGAGCTGGTCGTGGGGGCGGACGGGCGCGGCTCCGGCATCGCCGAGCTCGCCGGTCAGCGGACCAAAACGAAGCCGAACAACCGGTTCGCCTACTTCGCCTACTACCGCGACACGCCGCTGGTAACCGGCAGCAGCGCGCAGATCTGGTTCATGGACCCCGACATGGCCTACGCCTTCCCCACCGACGGGGGCTTGACGCTGCTCGCCTGCCTCCCCCACAAGGACCGGCTGGCAGAGTTCAAGCAGGACCCGGAGGCGTGCATGGCCCGGATGTACGAGCTGCTGCCGGACGGGCCGCGCCTCGACCCCGCCAAGCGCGAGTCGAAGATCCTCGGCAAGCTCGATTATCCGACCGAACGCCGCAGCCCAGCAGGGGCGGGCGTCGCCCTCGTCGGCGATGCCGCTCTCGCATCCGATCCGCTCTGGGGGATCGGATGTGGCTGGGCTCTGCAGTCCGCCGAGTGGCTCGCCGAAGCCGTCGGCCCGGCCCTCGGCGATGAAGCGAGGCTGGACCGTGCCCTGAAGAGCTATGCCCGCAGGCATCGCAAGGCCCTGGCCGGCCACGACAGGATCAGCGTGGCTTTCTCGAAGGCGCGCAAGCTCACTCCGCCGGAAAAGCTCTTCTTTCGCGCCGCGGCAAGGGACGACGAGCTGGCCGGGACCTTCGCGCTGTTCGGCGAGCGCTGGATCAGGCCCCAGCAAATGCTGACCCCGGGCACCTTCGGGCGGATCTTCAAGGCCAATTTTGCCGCGGCGCGGAGGAGATAGAGGCCCGGTACGCCTGCTCGCGCATCGAGCGCAGCGGCGCAGGCTATTTCGACCGTTGCTCGCTTCGAGTGTCATCCTCATATCGAGAGAACTCCAAGCAAAGGAGGACGGTATGTACGCACGAGTGGCAACGTTCAAGGGTGGCGACGGAGCAAAGGCCGCCACCGAGATCAGGGCTCGGAACGAGGCCGAGGGTGGGCCGCCCCCGGGTCTCCCGGCCAAGAAACTGCTGATCCTCAACGACGCCGAGGGGCAAAAGGCGCTGGCGATTACCTTCTTTGAGAGCGAGGAGGACTACCGCCAAGGGGACGAGACGCTGAACTCGATGTCGCCTCCGAGCGGCGACAACGACATGGGTGAGCGCGCCGGCGTGGAGAAGTTCGAGGTGGTGCTGGAGCTGGAGCCCTAGGGCCGGCTATTCGAACCAACCCCTTCGCCGCTCGTCAGGTAGGCGCAAATCAACGAGTCGGCTCGCCCCACACGGTGGCCACAAGCGAGCGTGAGCCGCCCTCGTCACGGTGCTCGCAGAGGTAAATGCCCTGCCACGTGCCAAGCGCGGGACGGCCGTCGCTGATTGGCAGCGTCAGGGAGGGACCCAGCAGGGCAGCCTTGACGTGGGCCGGCATGTCGTCGGCACCCTCCAAGGTGTGCGTCCAGTATGGGGCGCCTTCGGGGACGGCGCGATCGAACCAGGCCTCGAAGTCACGCCGCACCTCCGGCGAGGCGTTCTCGCTCAGCGCCAGGGAGGCGGAAGTGTGCTGGATCAGCAGGTGGAGGATCCCGACTGAGACATCTCCCAGCTCGGGGAGGGCATTGAGCACTTCCGCGGTGACCAGGTGAAAGCCGCGGGACTGCGGCTGGAGTCGGATTGTCTGCTGGACCCACATGACTTCGCTCCAACCTAGCGCCCGGCGCGTCCACGGCTTCGCCGTCTCTCGCGCCGGCGGCGAAGGTGGAAACCTAGGGCGGGATGCCAACCCCTCGCTCGATACAGCGCACCTACCTAACTCTGCTGCTCGGCAACACGCTGGCCGCATCGCTGATCTGGGGGATCAACACGATCTTTTTGCTCGATGCCGGGCTCTCGAACCTAGAAGCGTTCGCCGCGAACGCCTTCTTCACCGCCGGGATGGTGCTGTTCGAGGTGCCGACCGGGATCGTCGCCGACACGATCGGGCGCCGCGTCTCCTACCTGCTCGGCACGCTGACGCTGATGGCGTCGACCTTTCTCTACGTGCTGCTCTGGCAGCTCAGCGCACCGCTCTGGGAGTGGGCGATCGCCTCGATGCTGCTCGGCCTCGGCTTCACCTTCTTCTCCGGCGCGGTCGAGGCCTGGCTGGTCGACGCGCTCACCGCGACCGGCTATACCGGCGAGCTGGAGACGGTCTTCGGGCGAGGCCAGATCGTCAGCGGCGCGGCGATGCTGGTCGGCTCGGTGGCCGGCGGCTTCATCGCCCGACAGACGAGCCTCGGCGTGCCGTTCGTGCTGCGCGGCCTCGTCCTGATCGTCATGTTCGGGCTCGCCTTCAGGCTCATGCACGACGTCGGCTTCAAACCCGAGAACGGTGGCCGGCCGCTGGCCGAGATGCGCAAGATCGCCTCCAACTCAATCGACTACGGCTGGCGCGTACCGGCGGTCAAGTGGTTGATGGTCGAGTCGCTGTTCACCGGTGGCGTCGGCATCTACGCCTTCTACGCCCTGCAGCCCTACCTGTTGGAGCTCTACGGCGACCCGCAGGCCTACCAAGTCGCCGGCCTGGTGGCGGCGATCGTCGCCGGCGCCCAGATCGCCGGTGGCATCGCCGCTCCCCGCATCCGTCGCCTCTTCCGCCGCCGCACAACGGCGCTGATCGTGACGGCGGGACTCAGCGTCGTGGCGCTCGGATTGATCGGGCTGGTCGAGAGCTTCTGGGCGGTGATCGTGCTGATCGTGGTCTGGGGGCTGCTCTTCGCCGCGACGCTGCCGATCCGCCAGACCTACCTCAACGGCCTGATCCCCTCGCGGCAGCGGGCGACGATCCTCTCCTTCGACTCGATGATGTCCTCCACCGGCGGGGTCTGGACCCAGCCACTGCTCGGCCGTGCGGCCGACGCCTGGGGATACGCGCCGTCCTACCTGATCGGCGCCGGGATCTCGATCCTGGCGCTGCCCTGCCTGGCGCTGTCGAGGCGCCAGAACGCCGCCGCGGACACGGTTGATGTGGCCGACGCTCAGCCCGTCCCGCAGCCGGGCTGAGCGGGACCATCACCGCTCGCCGTTCAGCGACCGGCGGCGCTCAGTGGCCGGTCGCCGAGAAGTGCTGGTAGTCCTTGGGCCAGGGCCAGTTGCCGCCCCACTCCCAGCCAGCCGCGGCGAAGGCCGCGACCACCGGGCCACCGCGGTGGACCATGCCCCGCCGGTGGCGTGACCTGTCAGCGAAGGGAGCGCCGGCCGGAGGAGAGACGTAGCCCGACTCGGTGACGTAGGGGTTCTCGAGTGGGTTGAGGTCGAGAGCCCTGCCGTAGGCATGTTCGGACCAGACGCCTTCGCTGCCGGCGACGAAGCGGCAGTTGAAGGCCGAGGTGTTGTCGGCCGCCATGCTGAGGTGGTCGTCGGCGTCGTAGGCGTCGACGAGGCGCATCTGGCGGATTGGGAAATGCAGCCGGTAGAGCGAGCGCATCGTCTCCAGCATCGCCGTGGCGGCATCGCGGTTGACGACCAGCCTGCCGCGATGGGGTCGCCCATCGAACCCCCAGCGCCTGACGGTGAGTAGGCGCAGTTCGGCGAACCCGACCGGACAGCCGTGGTGCCAGGATACGCCGGTCATCCGCGCCCGGGTGCCGGCATCGATGCGCTCAACCGAGCCGTGGAATGACGCTTCTCTGTTGGCATGCGCCGCCGGCGTCCCGGCGAGGGCGATGACGGCAAGAACGAGTGACGAAATGATTTTCACGTGACAACTATGGTGCGGCACCTAAGAAAAGGGTGGTACTGCGATTTTGGACTGAAAATGGCTGAATAGGTTAGGTTTGCAAATCGTATGAGGCAAACCGACCTGATCCGCCTCGAAACAGCCCTCGAAAGCAGTCTCGTAGATGGTGAATTCGGTGAGCTCGCCGCCGCGGTCGGCCTCTCAAGCGAGCAGTTGCTCGAGGAGGCAGGCGAAGAAGCGGAGGCAATCCTCGAACTCGCCGCCGCCTCGCGGCAGGCGGAGATCGAAGCGCGCGATGCGCAGCAGGCATTGAGGTTGTTGCCAAAGACGAACGAGCGCCCACCTGCCTACATGGTGCGGCTGGTCTTGGGGCTGGCGGTGGGCCTGGCCGTGGTCATATCAGCCCTCGCCCTGATCGCGGTAACCATTCCCGCAGTTCGCTCCTGGCTCTACGGCATCAGCCCGGCCTTGGGCACCATCCTCATCCTCTGGCCGGCGGCGATACTGACCTTCGTGGTCCGCTGGCGCAGCCCGCAGGCGCGCGTCGCCGGTGAGAAAAGGCGGGCTGCCGAAGCGGACTGCAGAAACCAGGTGCGACAGCTTGGCGAGGGCTGGCTGCGAGAGCGGATCAACGCCGCCAAAGACCGTTCATACGAGACTGCACTGAGCTACAGGGGAGACTGCAGCGGTCTTGCCGAGGTGGACGATCCACAGCACGAGATCTCGACCAAAGCTAGGGAGCGCCTGACGCGGCTGATGGAGCGGATGCAGGGCGGCGCGATCGGTATCTCGGGACCACGCGGGGTCGGCAAGAGCACCCTGATGCGCTCTGTCTGCGGGTCCGATGAGGTAGGCCGACCGGTGTTCGCGGTGGTGGCTGACGCCCCGGTCGAGTACGACGGCCGCGAGTTCGTCCTCCACCTCTTCGCCAAGGTCTGCGCGGAGGTGCTCGGGCGCGACGCCGTCGCTCGGCTGCGCGGCTCCGACCGTCCCCTGCTCGGCCCGTTCGGGATGACCCGGGGGAGGATCCTGCAGCCTCGCTTCTTCGCCGGCCCGATCACCATCCTCGCCGGCATCTGGGTTTTCGACGGCGGCTTCGAAGCGTCGTTGGGGTTCGTCGGGGTGCTGCTGATGGCGCTCGGCGCCGGGCTCCTGACCACCTCGTTGCTCAATGAAACGTCTTGGATCCGCCAGCGGCTGAGGCTGCGCGGCAGCACCCGGGCGAGTGAGAATTCGGCCCACGCCGCTACCGCTGCCACGATGCTGCGCCGGATCTGGTTCCAGCAGAGCTTCTCCTCGGGATGGTCGGGCTCGCTCAAGCTCCCGGCCGGTGGAGAGGCTGGCCTCGAGGCCAGCTCCGAGTTGGTCGAGCAGCGGATGAGCTTCCCCGACGTCGTCAACGAGTTCCGCGGCTTCCTGCAGCAGGTCTCCGTCGGGCCCGGCGCTCGCCAGGTGCGGATCTGCATCGACGAGCTCGACAAGATGAGCGACGAGGACGCGCGGCGCTTCCTCAATGAGATCAAGGTCGTTTTCCGCGTCTCGGGTTGCTTCTTCCTGATCTCGATCTCTGAGGACGCGATGAGCTTCTTTGAGCGTCGCGGGCTGCCGATCCGCGACGTCTTCGACAGCTCGTTCGACTCGGTGCTGCAGATCCCTCAGCTCGAGTTCGAAGATTCGCGGCGCCTGCTCGACCGCCGCATCGTCGAGCTGCCGCAACCCTTCGCCTGCCTCCTGCACTGCATCTCCGGGGGTCTTCCCCGGGACCTGATTCGGGCTGCCCGCGACCTGGTCGAGCTGCCGAAGGGAACCTCGCTGGAGGAGGCGAGCCAGAAGCTGATCGGCGACGAACTGATCTGCAAAGCGGGCGCAACCAAGGTTGCGGCGAGGCGGCTCAAGTCCGAGGATCACACCAGCCTGCTGATCGCCTGGCTGCAGGGCGTCGAGGAGGCCGGCTGCGACGCGAACGCGCTGCTGGGGATTTGCCGCAGCTTCGAGCCTGACTTCCTTGGCACTCTCGCCGCCCTGCCCGAAGAAGATGACCTGCGCCAGGAGCGGCGGGAGGTGCAGAGCCTCGGCACGCAGATGGCCGCGTGCGCATACCTGGCCGCGACGATGGCCGAGTTCTTCCCGCTCTTTCACGATCGTCCCTACGTCGACGATGCGTTGCGCGGCGATGCACGGCGGGACGGGCTCTGCCCCGTCGACCGCCTCGCCGACGTCACCCAGGGCTTCTCCACTGACGTCAACACCGCCTGGCAGTCGCTCAACCGCCTGCGGCGCGACCTCGAATTCGAGCAACTGGACTTCCCGCAACTACACGCGCTGCCCCACTTTCGCGACTCCAGCGTCCTCGGCCCGGTTCTCTAGGGCCGCCCGGCAAGCTAGACGGGTAGTTCGTTGGCCGACGGGGGGCCAGTGATCCCGTTCTCACCGACAGCGCTGGCGCGGACCGTGTAGGCGCGGTCTTCGAGGTCGAGCGGAAACTCGATCTCGCCGGGCTCGGCGCTGGCCTGGAAGACCTTCGTCGCCGGTGGCCTGCCGTCTTTGCTGCCGTCGAGACTGATCAGGATTCCCCTCAACTTCGGGGCGGAAGGGTCAGGCTGGGGGAAGCTGTAGGAGACGAGGGCGCGAGTGCCGTCGCGTTTGACTTCGATCGTCGGAGCGGCCGGCTTCGGTAGGTCGGCGCCCGCGACCGGGGCGAGGTCCTCGGCCTGCCGCGCGTCCTCGTGGAACGCGAGCGGGTCACGCCAGGCGCCGTGCCAGCGCGGGCCCGGCGGACTATCGGAGCCGATCGGGCCGATCAGCGCTTTGGTGCTGCCCCAGCGGCCCGGCCAGGCGACCCAGGCCGGATCCTTGTCCCCAATCACGTTGAGCTGCGGTCGCACTCGTGGCCCGCCGGCGTCGTTGTGATCGGGCACGATCGGCGCCTGGTCGTAAGTCCCGGGGCGAAAGTAGGAGGCGTGGGAGCCGCGTGCCGAGTAGACGACCGGCACCGGCCCTTCGGGGCCCTCCTCCGTTTCGACATCAGCCCAGTCACAGCGTTCGCCGTGGGCATGCTGGGCGTAGGTGGCGACGTCGGGCGTACCGTCGGCGCCAAGGCGCAGCTGAACCATCTCCCAGTCACCCTCGTGCAGGCCGGCGTGGAGAAAGGCCTTGTTGTTGTAGTAGTAGAAGAACCAGTACTGCAACCAGAGAGTGCCTTTCTCGTCCCGCTTAGCGTGGCCATAGACCTGGTCGCCGTAGCCGGGGCGGGTGTGCATCTCGCGCGCCTCTTCGACGTAGTGCTTGCCAGTGACATCAAGGTAATCATCGGCGCTTACCTTCGTTTTAGCCGAGTCGGAGTAATTGCCCGCCCGCAGAAAGCTCAGCTCGAGCTTCGACTCGCCGGCGGGCGGGGCGACCTCTGCCAGGACCTTCTCGCTGCCTTGGCGCAGCGAGTTCCCACGCGGGAAGTCCGCAATCACACAGTCCGTCATCGTTGCCGCCGAGTCGGCCGCGAAGCTCTCCAGCGAGTCGTACTGGACGTAGGGGGAGTAACGAGCCAGCGTGGTTGCGTTGGAGGTCACGAGATCCCCACCCGCTCGGTGAAGGGAGAGTCGAAGACGCCGGAGGCGTTGTACTCTTTCTCAACCGCCATCCAGCGATCCCACATCGGGTACAGCTGGGGCAGCTGCTCGGGTTCAATCGCATTGATCTGACCCCAGTGCGGCCGCACGTCGAGGCCGGCCAGCGCGTCTTCATAACCCACCAGCAGGGAGTTGCCGCCGCGGCTGCCGGTGACCATGATCAGCTCGATCATCATCGTCGGCTGCGCGTACATCATCGAGGCGTAGGCACGTGACGGGGCGACGAACCGCAGTGAGAACGGAGAGGTGTGGTAGATCCCTTCCTTGGCGCGCTCCGCGGCGATCGCCAGAATCTTGTCAACGGCTTCGAGATGGCGGCCGTCGACGGCGACCCCCAGCTCCATCGAGTCCGCGGGCAGGGCGTTCGCTTCGCCGATGTTGAAGACCTTGTAGGAGATATTGGTGTAATTGTCGTCGCACATTTCCTCGAGCACCGAGTCGAAGCGCTTGGCCATCAGCGAGGGAAAGTGGCGGGCGAGGAAGCGCAGCAACACACCGGTGAAGTGCCAAGAGGACTCAAGTTCAGTCAGGAAGTGGCGCTCGAGCTTGTCCTGCGGCTCATCGCCCGGCTCCTCCGTATTCGTCCGCATCGTCACCAACACCCGGTGCTCACCGTCGTCGCCGGCATAGGGATTGACGAACAGCTCGTAGTGCCCCTCCTCGCCGAGAACGCCCCCGGGGGTAAGTGTGGAACGGACTTTCTCCCAGGTGTCGAGCGTGCGCACCTCCTTCAGCCAGAACTTCTCCCGCACGTCAATCATCACCCGGTAGAGCAGGCCGAGCGTGCCAAGGCCACAGATCGCGGCGGCGAATTGCTCGTCGTCCTGAACCAACTCCAGCCCCTCGTCGTCAAAGACATCTGGATCGGTGGGGCCGTCTGCCGGCTCGACCCGCAGCGCCCGACCAGCGGAGACGACCAGCTCGAGTGAGCGGACGGCATCGGGAAAGGGGCCGAAGGCGAGGCCGGAGCCGTGCGTGGAGGTCGAGATCACGCCGGCGATCGTCTGCGCGTCGTATCCGCCCATGTTGCGCAGCGCCAGCCCCATCTTTTCGAGCGCTGGATTGAGCGTGCGCAGGTGCGTGCCCGAGCCGACCCAGACCAGGTTGACGCCGGCGGGCTGCGGGCGCAGCGTCGCCGGCTCGGCCCGCGTGACCTGGCTGAGGTTGTCGGGTTCGACCATGATCCCGTTGGTCAGGGCGATGTCTGACCAGGCGTGCCTCGCCCCCGAGGCGCGCAGCGTCTTGCCCTCACGCTCGGCTCTATTGACGAGATCGACCAGCTGCTCAAGCGTGCCCGGGCTGACGATCTCCACCGGGTCACAGCGCTGTCCGCCGGTGTGGTTCTTCCAAACGGGACTCAAGCGAGGTCCTCCACCAGCCGCGCCGCGCCGCGCTCAGCCAGTGCCGCGATCGTCTTCGAGGGGTTGACGCCGAGCGCGGTCGGGACGATCGAGCCATCGAGGACGTGGAGACCCGGGTAGCCGTGGACGCGACCAACGTCGTCGACGACGCCGCGGGCCGGGTCATCGGCCATCGGGCAACCGCCGAGCGGGTGCACAGTTGTGAACTTGCTCAGCGGCCCGCCTTCGAGCGCATAGAACGGCGTCGCTCCGCTCGCCTCGGCGACCTCCTTCGCGGTCCGTTCGAGATCGGCGAACAGCTGCGCCGAGGCATCCATGCTCCAGCGAATGTCAAAGCGACGAAAGAGCCGCGTCAAACGCATCTGCCCATCGGCAGCGTCGCGGCCGATCATCAGGAAGATCAGCGAGTCAACATCGGACTCGCGCTGAGCCAAGCGGAGCTCGCGCGGGCGCACCGCCTGATCGCTCCAGCCAAGCTGGATCAGCGCCGCGCGCAGGCGCAGCAATAGGCGGCGCCAGCCGCGGATCACGTTGACGCCGCGGGCGACGTCGAGCAAGGCGTCAAAATTGGCGGGCAGGCCGCCGTCGGCGACGATCAACCGGCGCTCGTGGGTGTAGTCGAGCTTGCTCGTCATCGTCGGGCCGAAATCGTTGCGGGCATTCTGGACATCGGCCGCGCTGGGATCGAAGGCGATTCCGAGCGCATCGCCGTTGCCGGAGAAGCGACTGCCGAGGGCGGCGGAAAGGGCGGGCAGGCGACGGCGGTTCTTCAGCAGCAGGCGCGAGGAGCCGATCGTGCCGGCAGCGAGGATCAGGGTCGGCGCCTCGACGCTGCCGTCCTCGCCGTCGCCGAGGTGCTTGAAGGACACACTCCAGTTTCCGCCCGGGGTCGAGGGCGGCGCGACCTCCTCGGCGAGATGCAGGGGCCGAACCTCGGCACCGTATTTTTCCGCGCGGGCGACGTAGGTGATGTCGACCGTGTTGCGCGCGTTGACGGGACAGCCGATGTCGCAGCGGCCGAGGTTCTGGCAGCCCTCTTGCTTGGCGCCACTGAAAGGGTGCTCGCGGGGCTCGCCGAAGTGGACCGCGAGCGGCAGCGGTTCCGCCTGCTTACCCACGTGTCGACCGGCGGCGGCGAAGGCGCGGACCTTTGGCAGGCTGGGGTCGTCGGGCGTCGGTACGGGTTGCAGCGCCTCCTCGGTGCGGTCGTACCAAGGATCCAGCGCCGCGCGGTTGAGCGCCGCCGGCCAGTCCCGGTCGAAGGCCTCGGCCGGGGCCCGCAGCTGCACGTTCGCGTAAACAAGTGAGCCACCACCGACACCGGCGGCAGTGATCACCGAGACATCGCGCATCATCCTTACGTCGAAGAGGCCTTCGGGATTCAGCGACTCGTGCCAGAGCATCGCCGGCGCCTGCGTCGGCTCGTCGGGAAAGTCCTTGGGGGCGAACCGGCGGCCCCGCTCAAGCACACACACCCGCTTGCCCGCTTCCGCCAATCGGCAGGCGGCGATGCCACCACCGAAGCCAGAACCAACCACCACCGCGTCGTAAGACCGGGCCACGCCGCGATCGTATATAGAAACCTTTGAATAGTGCAAATAATCTCGGCGGGGTGCTTGACGGAGTCTTTACCCAATTTTGACCTGCGGGCAAGCTTCGGCCCCGATGCTGGTAGCACCCCAACGAAGGAGATCCCCAATGCCCCAGATCCTCGTAGTTGCCGACCCTCCCCAGGACGCCCCCAGCACCGTCGTCTACCGCGAGCGGATCAGCACCACGGACCTCGAGTCCGACCACTTCTCCGGCCAGCTGGTCGAGCGGGTCGGCTGGGCCGTCCTCGACGCCGACCAGCTTGAGCATAAGGAGGTCCGCCCCGCCTCGCGCTAGCGGGGCGGGTCCTCACCAAACGGCGTCGTGCTGCTCCATCACGCCGAATCCCTCGGTCAGCTCAACCCCGTCGAGCTGACCGCGAAAGTCGCCGAAACGATGGCGATAACTCGAGCGGACGACGAGGAAGTTGTCGTTGCGGCTGCGCTCGGAGCCGGGCGTGAAGGTAAGCAGACCGCCGTCGGCGAACTCCACCGCCTCCAGGCCCCGAAAGGAGACCGGGGGCGGCTCGGCCGGCTTGCCGTCGGTCCAGATCGCCCGCTCGCTGTTCGTCGCCGGGTCGTTGATCCCCTCGACCAGGTTCCAGGCGAGCGGCCGGCCATCCACTGCCCGCCCAACCCCCGCCGACCAGTGCCAGCTGGTCAGCCGCTTCTGGTAGCCGGCCGATTGGTCGTCGACGCCATGCCCGTCCAGTTCCCAGCGCCGATCCTGCGTCTCAATCGTGGCGCTGATCGGCACCCCGGCGCGCTTTCGTGTCCAGCCCCAGGCGGTGCCGCTGGGGCAGATCGCCTCGACCGGCGCGGAATCCCCAAGCAGCAGCCGGGCGCGCAGCTCACGCGCCTCGATCACGATCTCGGCGCCGTCCATCCTCACCTCGTTGCTGCCGGGCCGCAATCGCGTGTTCGCGTAGCTGCGATTGCCATCGCGGTCCCAAAGCGCCCAGAAGCATTGGCCGAGCGGACCGATCTCGGCCCGGGCCGCGCAGAGCATCAGCCGTGGTGAGTAGAAACCGACGTAGCGCCAGCGCTTGCGGGTCTGCCCCAGGCTGCGCAGCGGCATCCGATCGGGCGGGAGCGGCAGGTCAGGGCGATCGTCGCCGGGCCCGCGCCAGGGGAGCTGCTCGTCCAATCTCACCTGGCGACGCTACCACTCGCCACCAGGGGTCGAGCTGGTCTAAGCCGCTTCCGCGTAGGCGAAGCGGATCGTTATCTCGGTACCGCCGCTGAGCACGCTGACGAGGCGGAAGCTGCTTGAGAGGGCGCCGATTATCGGCAAGCCCAGCCGCATGCTGGGCACGTCCTCAGCGCTCAGCGGCCGGACGCCGCCGCCGAAATCCCTGACCACTACGCTCAACTCCCGCGCCCCGGCGTTGAGGTCGACCTCAAGCGTCCCGGTCTGATCGTTCTCCTCGTAGGCATGGCGGACGACATTGGCGCAGGCCTCCGAGACGACGGTCTTCAGGTCGGCAATCCCCGTCCTGGCGATGCCAAGCTTTTCGGCATGAGCAACGACCGCTCGCCTCGCGAGGGGCAGGCTGTCGGGTTGCGCCGGGAGCGTGATGTGAAAGCGATCGTCATTGAACATGCCGTCCTTTGCTACCCGGTTCTACCCACTATTAACGATGCGAAAGACACGTTAATGGCTGACATCGAGGCAAAAGCATCGTTCCCACACCAAACGGGTAAGTGCCTAGTCTGAAAGGGATGTCCCTCAGTGAAGAGCTCGGTAAGGCGTGATTCAGGCAGCCCCCTCACGCATGCACTCGGACGCGGCAATAGCTGGCCGCGCGGCCAGCGGGGACCAGCGCGCGCTTGCCGCGATCTTCGAGCGCTACCACCAGGATCTCTATCGCTACTGCGCGGCGATCCTCGGCAACGCCGAGGATGCCCAGGACGCGGTCCAGAACACCATGCTCAAGGTCCTTCGGGCGCTGCCGGGAGAGGAGCGCGAGCTGAAGTTGAAGCCGTGGCTCTACCGCATCGCCCACAACGAGGCGATCGAATTGATCCGGGTGAGAAGGAGCACAGACCCAATCGATGCAGAGACGCTCGTCGGCCCGGGCGGCCCAGCGGACGAGGTCGAGACGCGGGGCCGGCTGCGGCAGTTGATCTCCGACATCGCCGAGCTCCCGGACCGCCAACGCGGTGCCCTCGTGATGCGCGAGATGAGCGGCCTGGGCTACGAGCAGATTGGCGAGGCGCTGCAGACGTCGCCGGCGGTCGCCCGTCAGACGATCTACGAGGCGCGGCTGAACCTGCAGCAGATGCGGCAGGGACGTGAGATGGCCTGCGGGGAGGTGATGCGGGCGATCTCCGACGACGACGGCCGCGTCTTGCGCCGCCGCGACATCCGCGCCCACATGCTTCGCTGCGAGGACTGCAGGGCTTTTCGGGGTGAGATCGAGGATCGACGCCGCGAGTTCGCCGCCCTCGCTCCCCTGCCGGCGGCACTCTCGGCGGGGGATCCTTCAGAGCCTCCTGGGAAGCGCGGGCGGCGGGGGGAGCGCCGCCGGAGGCGTTGCGGGCAGCGTTGCCGCGGGGAAGGCACTAGCCGGCTCGGCCGCGATCAAATCGGCGGCGGCAGTCCTCGCCGTCTCGGCAATCGGCGTCGTCGCCGCCAATCGCAGCGGGGTGATTGAGCTTGACGCCGGAGGTCACCACGAAGCGCCGGCAAAGAGCGCGCCTTCCTCGGTTCAGACGAGCCGTCAATCCGCCGCTGCCCCATCCCCGAGCCGCGTCGCAGGGACGGTCGGACAGCGAGCGCCGGCCCCCGGCCCGAGCCAGAACGTGGGTCGGGCCTCTGCGCTCGCGACAAGGGACCAGCGATCGGTGGTCGAGACGAGCTCGCCAGATATCGCGACGGGGGGATCCCCGCACTCCAGCGGCCAGCACCTAGGTAACTCCACGGGTTCCGAACACAGCGAAAGCCTCGGCAAGCCGGACCATCCAGCCAAGGGCACGAGGGGCGCGAGCGCAACCTCACCCGGACACTCCAAGAGCCACGAACAGGCGAAGCACGGCGGCGAAGAGGCGGCCGCCAAAAGCCATCCCCCCCACCCCGAACACCCGGCACACCCCGACCAGTCGCAGGCGACCGCGACGCCGGCAACGGAAGCGGAAACCCCCGCTGATACCGAAACCGGCAACGGCGAGCACGGCAACCCGCCCGCTGAATAAGGCCTGACAAGGAGGGGCCGGCCAGCGTTGCAGGGTTAGTCAAACCCGATCCGTAGGGACCCGAAGCCATAGGCGCGCGGCGCGGGCGTTTCTCGGACCGGGGACTGGGTATTGAGAGCCAACGGTTCAGCCAGTTAATCCAAAACCTAGGAAAGGACCCACCGTGGTAGGAGCAATCATTGGACTGCTCATCGTCATCGCAATAGTTCTCGTCCTGCTCAAGGTCGCCGTCGCCGGGGGAATCCTCGGATTGATCGCGATCGTGCTCCTGATCCTGCTCCTGCTAGGCCGTCTCTGATGACGATCGCCGGGTCCATATTCCTAATCGCGGTCGGGGCGATCCTCCGCTTCGCCACCAACGTTCACGTCGCTCACGTCAGCCTCCACACCGTTGGCCTAATCCTGATGATCGCCGGCGCCGCCGGTCTGATCCTCGGCTTCGTCCAACAGCGGATGTGGGCGAGGCGAACGGCTGGCGCCGTTCCGGTTGATCGCGTCGCCCCGGTCGAAGAGCGCGAAGTCCCACCCGATCGCCGTTACTAAGGGAGGAAATCAAATGTCCACAGCCCTCATCGTGATCATCGTCGTCGTCGTCCTTATCGTGGTCGGCCTGTTGCTCGCGGCCGCCGCCCGTCGCAACCGCGAGCGTCGGGTCGGAAAAGTCCAGACCCAAGCGATGCACGACGATGCCGCCCACCACCGTGAGCAGGCTCAGCAAGCCCGGAGTGAGGCTGAGCTGGCCGAGGAGCGCGCGAAGCGGACGGCAGCCGAGGCCGACCTGAACGAGCGCAAGGCCGAGGAGCGGGAGCGGGAGCTGGGGGAGCGGGGCTGAGCGCAGCTTCGGTGTGTAGCGAGGATCCTCCGGGGTAGTCGGAGTCCATGAAATCACTCAAGCAGACACTCGCCCGCAAGGCGGTCAAGTCGACCGCGAAGCACACCGCCCACGGCACGACCGCGAAGTTGAAGCGGGAACCGCTACGCACGACGACCCTGCTTGCGATCGGCTGCGTCGTCGGCGTCGTCGCCGACCGTCTGATCGGTCGCACGGTCACGCACCCGGCGACCGGCTGAGCGCCCGGTGATAGAGCGGCGGCTCCTGGCCATCTACCTCAACGACCACCTGGCCGGCGCGACCGGCGGGGTCGAGCTTGCCCGCAGGGCGCGGGCGAGCAACCGCGGCGCGAAACCAGGTGAGACCCTGGCGGAGATCTGCGCTGAGATCGAAGCCGACCGGGCGACGCTCGAACGGGTGATGGCGCAACTCAGCGTGAAACGGAACGGGGCGAAGGTGGCCGGAGCCTGGGTGGCCGAGAAGCTCGGCAGGCTGAAGCTGAACGGGCGGCTCACCGGCTATTCGCCGCTCAGCCACCTGATCGAGCTGGAGATGCTCCACATCGGCATCACGGGGAAGATCGAGCTTTGGCAGGCGTTGGAGGAGACGCAGGCCGCCAGGCTCACCCAAATTGACTTCCCCGCGCTGATCGAGCGGGCAGATTCGCAGCGCGCGGTGGTCGAGCGGCTGCGCCTCGACGCGGCTCGCGAGGCGTTTGCCGAGGAGTCGGACTAACCCCCGGCCCTTCGCAGACTTAGGTTGGTCATGGAGCGCGCAGGCACCAGGATTCCTCCAGCAGCTCGGCCAGCTCCTCGCGGTCGACGGCATCGAGGCGGATGAGGATGTTGGGATAGCCGTCGTAGTGGGGGGTGGTGAAGAACTTCTCCGGCTCGGCCTCGACCAGCGCTTCCTTCTCCTCCTCGCTCTCGCGCCAGAGGACGAGCACGCCCTCTTCGCGAATACGGGCGAAGAGTCGGTCGCGAACGCGGAACCCCGGCGTTCCGTACGAAGGCTTCTCGCTGGTGGCGGGGAGCGCAAGGGCCAGCTCGCGAACGTCGGCCTCCGTGGCCACTCAGGTCTGGTTCCGGCGCCGCTCGTCGCGGCGATGGCGGCGGATCACCGGGGCGACGTAGCCGATCAGGGCGCCGATCGCGACCGCGGCCAGCAGGGTGACGATCAGCGGCGCGTCGAGGGTGACAAAGAGGACGTCAACCTTGACCTGTTGAGAGTTCTGCAGGGCGACGATGACGACGAGCGCAACGAGGACGCCCACAGTCCAGGCGCGCCAGTTCATCGGTTTGCTCTCTTTGCTCACTGTCCTTATATGAGCAGACCTGACCGTTTCGCGCTCGCCCCGCCGGGTACCGATATTTCAGCGGCCCACCGGTCGGAATCCCAGCGGCTTTCACCGGACCTTGATCCGGTTCCCGCTTGGGTACGAAGACCAACCGCTCACTGGGTGGAGAGGCGTTCGCGGCCGGTGTTGCCGCCACTCAAAATTTCGACCGAGGAGACTCATGGCAGACCAATTGCAGGGCAAGCGAATCGCCTTCCTAGTCGCCAACGAGGGTGTTGAGCAGGTCGAGCTGACGGAGCCGCTGGAGGCAGTCCGCGAGGCGGGCGCCGAGGTGGATCTGCTCGCCCCGGAGGAGAGCGACATACAGGCCTTCAACCATCTCGACAAGGGGGGCACCTTCACGCCGGACAGGGCTGTCGGCGATGCCGATGCGGGCGACTACGATGGCTTGGTCCTGCCGGGTGGCGTCGCCAACCCCGACCAGTTGCGAACCAAGCCGGAGGCGGTTGAGTTCGTCCGCGCTTTCTTCGAGGCGGGCAAGCCGGTCGGCGCGATCTGCCACGCACCATGGACGTTGGTCGAGGCCGACGTCGTTCAGGGCCGCACCCTCACCTCCTGGCCCAGCCTGCAGACCGACCTGCGCAACGCCGGCGCCGAGTGGGTCGACGAGGAAGTCCACGTCGATCAGGGCCTGGTCAGCAGTCGCAAGCCCGATGACCTCGAGGCCTTCAACGCCAAGATCGTCGAGGAGTTCGCCGAGGGCGTCCACGCCGGACAGCGCGGGAACACAAAGGCCGGGGCCTAGCCCATGCCGCGTGAGTAATAAGGCGTCGGGTCGACTTAGGCGCTCCGACTGCTCTGGCAGCGGGATCCAGCGACGCGGCCGCGGCCGCGGCTTCGCCTACCAGGACGCCGGCGGAGAGCGGATCGAGGACGAGGAGACGCTGGCGCGGATCCGCGAGCTGGCGATCCCCCCGGCCTGGCAAGAGGTCTGGATCTGCCCCGACCCGCTCGGCCACATCCAGGCGACCGGATTCGATGCGGTCGGGCGCAAGCAGTACCTCTATCACCAGCGCTGGCAGCTGAAGGCCGCCGCCCGCAAGTTCGAGTCGATGCGGGAATTCGCCGAGTTGCTGCCGCGCCTGCGGCGCGCCGTGAAGAAAGACCTCGGCCGCGAGGGCATGCCGCGCGAGCGGGCGCTCGCCTGCGCCGTGCGCCTGCTCGACCTCGGCTTCTTCCGGGTCGGCGGCGAGGAGTACGCCGAGACCAACGGAAGCTACGGCGTGGCGACGATCCTGCGCGAGCACGTCTCGATCAGCGCCAGCGAGGTCGTCTTCGACTTTCCCGCCAAGAGCGGCCAGCGCCGGGTGCAGTCGATCCGGGACCCCGAGATCCAGCGAGCGATCGAAGCGATGCGGCGGCGGCGCAGCGGCCCGGAGGATCTGCTCGTCTTTCACGAGAACGACGACTGGCACGACGTCCGCTCCGACGACGTCAACGCCTACCTGCGGGAGAACATCGGTGAGAGCTTCTCAGCCAAGGACTTTCGCACCTGGCACGGCACCGTCCTGGCCGTGGTCGAGCTCGCCAGGGAGGGCCCGCCCGCATCGAGGGGGAGCGCCGAGCGAGCGATTCGGGCCGCGGTCAAGCGGGTAGCGGAGCGGCTCGGCAACACACCGGCCGTCTGCCGCAGCTCCTACATCGACCCAAAGCTGCTCGACCGCTTTCGCGACGGCTCGACGATCCCCCTCCCACGTGGATCCAGCACGACGAAAGTTGACGCGAAGCGGCGAGCACGGATCGAGCGCCAGGTCCTCGCTCTGATCGAGTAGCCGTGATCGCGCCGGGCGCCAGCCCTCCGCTCCGTTTGCCCCGCGCCGGCGCCGGGTAGCCCAGCCGCGTGAAGGTGGTTTTCGCCCCGATCGGAATCCTCGCCGGCCTCGCCGCAGGTTTTGCTGCTCAGAAGGGCTTCGAGCGAATCTGGGCGACCTTCGACAATGAGGACGCCCCCGAGGTCGAGGATCGCGATGTCTCCTACCCCAAGCTGATCGCTGCATTGGCGCTCGAGGGGGCGATCTTCCGCCTGGTTAAAGGGATGGTCGACCGCGGAGCCCGGGTCGGCTTCGCCTCCACCACCGGTATCTGGCCAGGCGAGGACAACACGGCTTCCTAGCGAGTCAAGCCCGGAGCCCCCGGCCCCGGGCTACTGATCCTCAGGTCTTGCGTTCGAGGTCGGAGACCTCGGCGGCCTTATCCTCGACCTTCTCCTGGGCGCGGTCCAGCTGCTCCTTCTTCTCGCCCTTCTCCTCCTCGCGCTTGCCCTGGCGGCGCAGCGAGTCGTCGTCGGCGAGGTCGCCCGCCGCCTGCTTCGCCCTACCGGTGATCTTGTCCAGAATGCCCATCGTTTGGGTCCTTTCGTTCGATCTTCTTGCCGAACCGATGGATACCCCGACTGCAACGGGGGAAACCCGAGACGAAGGCGAGACGGGCGAAAGCGCGCCCAACCCCAGCGTGTCTATCGACGCGAGGCCCGCAGCCGAATCGTGGTGTGACCGGGGCAAGAGCGAATCTGGACCAGGTCGCAGAGCTGGTTGGCGAGCCACAGACCACGGCCGCCCTCCTGGGCCGGTCCCGGTCGCAGTCTGCCAACCAGGGGCTCCTCGATCGAGCCGCGATCCTCGAACTCGACCAGCAGACGGCCGTCCTCCTGCCAGCTGCGCAGGGTGCAAGGGCACCGTGCCGGCGAGGAAGTCGTCGGCGTCGGCATAGATCAGCGCCTCGTGCTGAAAACCCGACTGGCTCATATCCATCTCGACGCTTGGTCTTGGCGACCGAATCGGGTCATATGGAGCTTGCATCGGCATGTTTAGCCGTTGCGTCACCTTGGGTAGTGGGCTTCTATTCGGGTTGTCTAAAAGAGGAGCAGAACGATGTTCAGTTGCGACAGGTGTGGAAGCCGCTACAACGCCGTGCACGCGGCCGCCTTGGAGAATTGCCCCCGCTGCCAGATCCGCGATCGGATATCGGCACCCCTTGCCTTCAAGGCCTTTGATTTCTCGGACTTCCCGCAACGATCCGATTTGAAACCCCGCAGCCTGCCGCTCAGCGCGGCTTCAGCACAAGCACGCAGAGATCGTCCCGAACCGGCCCCTCGGCCCACTCCAGGATCGCTTTCTCAATCTGGCTGACCAGCGTCGCCGGCGGCAATCTGGTCAGCGGCCTCAGCAACCGCGAAAGGCCGTCGAGACCAAGCATCGCTCCGCCACGACGGACGTCGGTGGCGCCGTCGGTGTAGACAACGACTCCGTCTCCCGCCTCCAGGGAGGTCTCGCGGTTACTCAAGGCTAGATCGGCCTCTGCTCCGAGCAGGAAGGTTGAGCCCTCGGCCGGCAGCTCATCGAGCCCGGCCAGTCGCAGTGGCGGTGGGTGACCGGCGATCGCCCAGCAGAGCTGCGAGTCCTGCGCCCGGTAGCGCAGGCAGACGGCGCTGACCAGTTCGCGCTGGTGGCGCGGCCGATCGACGAGCGCGCCGTTGGCCAGCATCAGCAGCTCGGCGGGATCACTGGTTCCGGCGGCGAAGGCGGCGAAACGAGCGCGAATAAACGTTGCCAGCCGTGCCGCCTCAGGCCCATGACCGACGACGTCGCCGACGATCGCGACGGCTGAGTTGTCCGGACCGTTGGTGAGCAGGTAGAAGTCGCCTGAGACCCCGTACTCGGAGGGCACGAAAGCGGCGGCGGCATCGACGCCGGGCAACTGCGGCAACGCCGACGGCGTAAGCGCCGCGCGGATCGCCTCGAGTTCCTCGACCGAGTGCTCGAGCCCGGCCATTTTCTCCCGTAGCAACGAGACGAGAACGGCAACCGCGATGAAGGCGAGCAGCCGCACCGCCAGGGTCGTCCCGAAGTGCGGGACCGGCTGGATTGCGGAACCGATGACATAGAGGAGAGCGCAGCCGACAACCGCAACCGCGGCGGCCCGCCGGCCCCCCCACCAAGCCGCCAGCCCAATCGGGATGGCGTAGAAGAAGCCGATGCCGACGTTGGTCTGTGCCGGGGTCACCAACCAGACGACGAAGACCACCAGGGCGGTCGCGCAGACCCAGGCGAGATGAGCAGGATTGGGCGTCGTCCGCTGCACCTGCAACCGACCTTACCGGAGGTCAAGTCTGATGCGCCTTAGCCTGCCCCCTACTTCGCCGCCGGCTCGTAGGTGAGCAGGGCGATACCGGCGCCGAGCGTTTTTGAATCGACGAGGTTCAGTGGCTTCTTGGCGGTGACATCGCCAAATAGACGCTTGCCCTCGCCGAGCAGGACCGGGAAGACCATCAGCCGCAGCTCGTCAACCAGGTCGTGCTCAAGCAGGCCCTGGACCAACTGAGCGCTGCCGGCGACCAATATCACGCCGTCGATCTCGCGGTGCAGCTTTGCCACCTCGTCGGGGAGCTCTCCGCGCAGGATCGTCGAGTTTTCCCAGCTCGCCTCCTGCAGGGTCGAGGAGACGACGTACTTCGGCATCCCATTCATCTTCTCGGCAAAACCAGCGCCGTCTTCCATCGTCGGCCAGGCGGCGGCGAAGCCCTCGTAGGTGACCCGGCCCAGCAGCTGCGCCTCGGCCTCGACGAGCTCGTCGAGCTTGAACTTGTCACCCTCCTCGCCGCGTTCGATCTCGAAGGTCCAGCCTGCGTGCTTGTAGTTCTCACCCCCGCCCGGTGCCTCGATAACGCCATCGAGTGAAACGAACTCGGTTACGACGATCTTGCCCATGCTGATCTCCTTTGCTGGTTAGTTGCGTCTCTACCCCTACGACGAACGGGCAGTCGCCAAATCGACAGGCTGGCGAAATTTTGAGCCAGCCCTGATCGTCGCGGCAAAAGATGGGTGGGGTTCGCGACTAGAGCCGTGGGGCAATCCAACCCTCGCGTTGGACGACCAGGACCGGCCTGCATGCCTATCTAGGCGTGCTTGTAGACCTGCACGCTCGGGTGGACCGAGCCGACTTTCTTGATCGTCATCCGTGCTCACCTCCCTCCCCGCGTCGTCATCCCGGCGATTCGCCAGGACCGGGAGCTCGATGGTAGGGATTCCCCGAGTATCAGATTTATCCCTACTGGGGGTGGGAACCCCGTTCAAAAACGCCTATGCTCCACCCGGCCTGAGTAGCCAATGAACGCTGACTGGAGGAATCACGTGGCGGGTACGACGACAAAGCCGGGGCAGAAGCGCAGCATCGAGGAGGCGGTGTCATATGGAGTCGGACACCGGATCCGGATCGAAGTGCTGGCCTTCCTCAACGAAGAAACCCGCAGTCCGAGCGAGCTCGCCAAGCTGACCCATCAGCCGATCACGACGATCGGCCACCACATCAAGGAACTGGTCAACTCGGGCTGCATCGAACTGGCCCGGATCGAAAAGGTGCGCAACGTTGATCAGCACTTCTACCGCGCGGTCGAGCTCCCCTTCATCAGCGACGCAGAAGCCGAAGACCTACCGTTCGAGGCCAGGCAGGAATACGCGGCGGTGATCCTGCAGGCGCTGATGGCCGAGGGACTCGCCGCGCTCTGGGCCGGCAAGTTGAGCTCCGACCCGGTCTGGATGAGCTGGCGCTGGTTCAACCTCGACCAGCGAGGACAACTGGAGGCCCAGGAAGAACAGGCCGCCTTTTGGGAGCGGATCAAGGCGGTTGAGGGTCGATCGTTGAGCCGGGCCGCGGAGACCGGCGAGGGCACCACCTCGACGATCGTCGCGGCGCTGGGCTTCGAGCGATTCCGGCCGGTCGATACGACCGCCCCGGTGATGCATCGTCTGGCCCCAGGGAAAAACTGACTATCAGCGAAACCTCTTTCGAGAACTCGGTATGGACCACTGCGTTCCAATCTGAAACCGTTCAATACTCAAAGTCAGATGAGCCAACCGATCCAGATACAGCAAGACCACGCCGATCCAAGCGGACCGATAGACAACGGCCACGATGGCAGCGGGCAGCTGGACTGGGGGGCGCTGCTTTCCCGCTCGATCCACCCGACCAGGCTCTGGATCATCGAAGCGATGCGGATCATTGACCGGCCACTCTCGGCGTCCGAACTCGAACACGTCCTCGACCGCAAGCACAGCACATCGGCGATCTCCTACCACATGAACACGCTCGCCAAAATCGGCATCGTCAAGCAGGTGGAGATGCAGCAGGTGCGCGGTGCCTGGAAGCGCCTCTACGTCTTCACCGCGGCCGTCAAGCCGGCGGCGCCAGCGCAACCGCGTAGCTAGAGCTCGATCTGCCAATCGAGTCGCGGCGCTGCACGGTGCCACGGTATGCTTTTTTCGCTCGAGTGCCCTGGCGGCGCCGAGCACTAGCCAGGTGCAGCGGTCGAAGGCCGTCGCGCAGGGTGCGAAATTCAGATACGAAGCCAGGGCAAACGGCTCCGCGACGGTAAGCGGGCGCAAAAACCTTGCGTACCCCTCGTCAGAAGAACCTTCTACAGGAGCCGTAGCGTGGATCGTCCCGACTTACCCGATAGCCCTGCCCGTGGGGCACTCGTTTCTCAGCTCTCGCGCGAGATCGTGCAGCTGCACGCCCGCCTCTACGGGCGCGGGCCGACCAAGGCCCGCAGCTACCTGCATGGCGACTACGCCGTCTGCATCCTCGAGGAGGTCTTCACCACGGCCGAGCGGACCCTGATCAGCGCCGGCTCGGGCGACCACGTCAGCGACACCCGCAAGAAGTTCCAGGAGGCGGTCAAAGACGAGTTCATCGACGTCGTCGAGCGGATCACGAAACGAACCGTGCGCGTCTTCCTCAGTCAGGTCGACGTCGAGGCCAACCTGGCGCTCGAGTTCTTCATCTTCGCCGAGCCAGACGGCGCTGCAAAACGAGTGCGCGCGGCCGGCGGGCCGGCGGCCTCCTAGCCCTCGTCGCGCTCGCCGAGCAGGAAGACCTCGATCGCGACGTCGGGGTCGACGTGGACCACGCTGAGGAATGCCGCGACTGACCTGCCCATGATCCGCTCGACGCTCGCCTTGTACTCGTCCTGCAGCGCTTCCTGGTGCAGGGCGCGAGTCTGCCGCACGTGCTCGGACTGACCGGCGCGGATCAGCGTGCGCTCCACCGCGGTGTAGATGTCGCTGAGCACGCAGATGACCATCTCGTCGGTGACGAAGCTCTTTGCCGCCCCCGGCCCCCTGCCGAAGTGCTCGCGATGCAGCGCGACCATGGCGTTCGAGAGCTCGACCAGCGCGTGGCCACCTTTGGGAGACTCTTTTCCGACCATTGCTGCTCCAGTTCTGCGCTGCCGCTACCAGAGACGGGCGGTCTCCGGCGTGGGCTCGGGTTGGACGGTGCTGCCAACCTCAATCGCTCCTTACGCGACTCTGCTCGGGCGGCGCTGGCTCTAAGTCCCCCGCTGCCCGGTCAGCTCTTCACAAGTCGTGCGCGCTGGCCCGCATGATCGGTCGGAACGTCAGCCTACTAAGTCAGCGATAATAGAGCCAACGGTGGTACCGTTTTGGAACGCTGGAGGGGCTCGCCGCAACTCTCCCCCTTCGGTCACTTGGTCAAGAGGGGCGGAGAAGGAGTGTGCTTGGACTCTGGGCACCCCGATGGGGAGGCGCTGGCAGCGATATCGAACGGGCTGGCCCACCTCCATATGCGTTTCTTCGGGCGGGGTCCGGCGAAAGCAAAGACGATCGTCGTCGACGATCTGGTTGTCTGCGTGCTCTGGAACGGCTTCACCACGGTCGAGCAGACCCTGCTCAAGCGCGGTGAGAAGGCCGCCGTCGAGGCCTTCCGGCGAACCTTCCAGTCGACGATGGAGCCGCAGTTCACCGAGGTCGTGGAGAAGTTCACCGGACGCAAGGTAAGCGCTTACATGAGCCAGGTCCACATTGACCCCGACGTCGCTGTGGAGCTCTTCCTGCTCGGCCCCCGGGAGTCCTAGCCCCTCAGCCGCCAGGCGCTGGAGTAGCTTGGACTGATCGGACCGGCTCAGACAAACCAAGGCGAGGAGGAGCGCCGGCGCCAGGCGCTGGAGTTCCTGGTCGAGGCGACGCGCGGTCTCGACGCCTCGCTCGATTTTGGCCGCACCGCCCGCACCATCGTCGAGACCGCCGTGCCGGAGCTGGCCGAGCTCTGCGTGATCGACCTCGTCCGCCGCGACGGCTGGGTCGGCGACAGCATCGTCGGCGCCGCCAACCCCGCCGCGGCGCCGATCCTCGAGGAGATCCGCCGTCGCGCGCCGCTTGATCCGCGCGGTCAGCACCCGGTCGCGCAGGTCCTGCGCGCCGGCCGGCCGATGGTCTGGAGTGACCTCACCGTCCCCGACGTGCTGCAGACCGTGGTCCAAAATGACGAACACCGCAGGCTGATCGAGGAAGCCAACTATCGCTCGGCGGCGGTGGCGCCGCTGGTCGCCCGCGGGTCGACACTCGGCACCCTCTCCCTGCTCCACACCAGTACCGATCTGAGCTACGACGTCGAGGACTTGCAGCTGCTCGCCGAGCTGGCCGACCGGGCGGCGCTGGCCCTCGACAACGCCCGCCTCTTCGAGGAACGCGACCGGATCGCGCAAAACCTGCAGCGCGGCCTGCGGCCACCCGAGCCGCCCTACGTGCTGGGCCTCGACCTCTCGGTCGTCTTCGACCCCTACGGCGAGGGGATGGAGATCGGCGGCGACCTCTACGACATCCTGCCCACCGACGACGGCTGCTGGATCGTGATCGGCGACGTCGCCGGCAAGGGCAGCGCCGCGGCCGGGGTCGCCGTGGCGCTGCGCCACTCTATGCGGGGACTGGCGCGGCAGATCGACGAGCCGACCGAGCTGCTGACGCAGCTGAACGAGATGCTGCTCGAGGGCCGCAGCCTCAATGACTTCGCCACCGCCGTGCTGATGCGGCTGCGACGCGACGGCGAGCATTGGCACTTCAGCCTCGCCACCGCTGGCCACCCACCGGTGATCCACGTCAAGCAGGGTGGCCCGGTCGCGCTCGGCGGCGGCGCAGTCCTCGGCGCCTGGGCCAACTCGCCGCTCGGGCGCCACCAGGGCGAGCTGCGCCCCGGGGAGACCCTGATTCTCGCCACCGACGGCTGGTTCGAGGCCGGGCCGGCCGAGACCCACGTCGGCGGCGAGGCGCTCGGCACCCTGGCGCACTCCTTCGCTGACCTCGACCTGGCCGATATGACCGAGGCCCTACGCCAGGACGCGATCTCCCGTAGCGGCGGACCCCTGCGCGACGACATGGTCGTGCTCGCGGTGCGACCGGAAACGGCTTAAGTGCCTTTCTCAACCCTGACCGGGAAGTCCGCGTAGCCTTTCGGAATCCTTTCCCTCTCGAGACAGTGCCTTGCGATTCTTGTGGCCGGCCTGGTCTGCGCCTTCTGCGCCCCCGCGATGGCGGCGCAACAGGCGGTGCCGTGGGGGGGCGGCTGCGTCCCAGCCGAATCCGCCGCGACGCGGACCAGCGCCAACTGCGGCGCCGAACTGATCGCGGGCCGGGCGGTGGCGCCCGCCAACGCGCCGGCGGCGGTCCGGGCGGCGATCGCCGCCGCCAATCGGATCGATAACCGTCCCTACGTCTGGGGCGGCGGCCACCTCGCCTGGGCCTCGCGCGGCTACGACTGCTCGGGCGCCGTCGGCTACGTCCTGCACGCGATCGGTCTGCTCGACCAGACGATGGTCTCCGGCCAGCTGGCGAGTTGGGGCGAGGCCGGAACCGGACGCTGGATCAGCGTCTACGCCAACGTCGAACACGTCTACATGGTGATCGCCGGCCTGCGCTTCGACACCCGTGACAACCTGCCCGGCGTCTCGGGGCCGCGCTGGCACATGGCCCGGGCCGAACCGCCCGGCTTCGTCGCCCGCCACCCCAGCGGCCTCTGAGCGGACCGCCCCCGGGGTGGCACGTAGATCAGGGCTCCGGTTTAGCGCCTCCCATCAGCTCCAGCATCTTGCGGTGGTAGCCGATGCCGGCGGCGAGTACGGACTCGGAGGGCCGCCAATCCTCGTTGCCGCGAACCTCGTCGAGGTAGCCCTGCAGCTCGACGAGCTTCTCCTCGTGCCAGGCCATGCGCGCCTTCAGCAGCGGCCCGGGATCGGCCCCGGCAAAGAGTTTCAGCAGTAGTTCGTCGCGGATCTGTGGCGGCGCCGCGGTCGCCTCGCCGGCCCAGGCCGCGAGCGCCGCCCGCCCCTCGTCGGTCAGTGAGTACGACTTGCGGCGCCTGCCCCCCTCCTCTTGGCGCACCGCTAGGTAACCGCCCGCCGTCAGCCGCGCCGGCTCCTCGTAAGCGGTGGTATGCGGAACGGGCCAGAAGTTCTCGGTCGACATCTCCATCGCCTGCTTGATCTCGTAGGGAGTCGACTCGCCGAGCTGGTCGAGCAGGGCAAGGAGAGCGTAGGAGGTGGCGGTGAGACGGATCGGCTTGAAATTCATAGTTCGAGGCGTATAGTTCGGAACGAATTATAGAGCAGCACAACCCCTCGGGAGGCCGCCATGGCTGAGAGCAACAGCAGCATCGCCAACCCACCGGACTACGACGTTGCGATCGCCGGCGCCAGCCTCGCCGGCTGCGCCACCGCGATCATTCTCGGCCGCGCCGGATTTAGCGTCGCCCTGGTCGAGAAGAAGCCCGATCCAAGCGCCTTCAAGCGCGTTTGCTCGCACTTCATTCAGGCCTCGGGGGTACCGGCGCTCGAACGCCTCGATCTGCTCGACCCGATCATGGCGGCTGGCGGCCTGCGCTCGAGGATGCGGGCCTGGACGCCCTGGGGCTGGATCGAAGCGCCGCCGGAGCACGCCGGACGCGCCGTCAACCTGCGGCGCGAGCTGCTTGACCCGATGCTGCGCGAGGCCGCGGCCTCAACGCCGGGCGTTGAGCTGATGCTCGGCCAGGGAGCGCACGGCCTACTACGCGAGGGCGAGGTCGTCCGCGGGATCGTCGTCCGCGACCGCGAAGGCGAAGAGACCGAGCTGAAGGCAAAGCTCGTCGTCGGCGCTGACGGGCGTGACTCCCACCTCGCCGAGCTAGCCGGCGTCAGCGAAAAGATCCTCCCTCACGGCCGCTTCGCTTACGGCGCCTACTTCGAGGGCCCAGCGCCGGCGCCCGACCACGCCAGCACGATCTGGATGCTCGATCCGCACTGGGCGGCCGCCTTCCCGACCGACAGCGGCCTCGTCTTCTATGCGGCGATGCCGACCAAGGACCGCCTGCCCGAGTTCCGCCGCGATCCGGAGGCGGCTCTGACGTCTTTCCTCGGCAGTATTCCGGGGGCGCCGCCGATCGCCGAATCGCGCCTGGCCGGCGACGTCCTTGGCAAGGTCGAGATGCCGAACCGGGTGCGGGTGCCGATCGCCCCGGGTCTCGCCCTCGCCGGCGACGCGGCGCTGGCGGTCGACCCGCTCTTCGGCATCGGCTGCGGCTGGGCGCTGCAGTCGGCCGAATGGCTGGCCGACAGCGTGACGCCCGCCCTGCGCGGAGCCGAGCCACTGCAGAGCGGCCTCAACCGCTACCGGCGGCGTCACCGCAAGGAACTGCGGGGGCACGCCTTCCTCGTCAACGACTACGCCACCGGCCGGCCGATCAGTTGGATCGAAAGGACGCTCTTTTCCGCCGCGGCGCGCGATTCCAGGGTCGCGACGGCTTTCGACGAACTCGGCACGCGCAGGGTCAAGCCCGGGCGGATGATGGCGACGACGCTGCCGCGGGCGCTCACGGTGAACGCGCGGCACGCGATCAGCCGCGATCGTGGCGCTGGCCGGCCGGCCTCGCCGGCGCAGCGCCTGCCGCTCTCCTAGCGGTGTGAGCTCTGGCCGACTTGGGTGGTCAGAATCGCCTTAGGAGCGCCGGAGCCGATCGAGATCGCTTTCACCGCGAAGTGGAGTTTGCCCTTGCGCAGGTGCGACACTTTGAGCACGGTGAAGGTGGAGCTGACCGTTTTCGAGACCTTCAGTTTGGCCGGCTTCTTGACACGCGAGGCAACCGCGATCAGGCCTTTGGGGCCGGTCAGACGCAGGCCCGAGAGCTTGAATTTGTCGAGCGGGTTGGCCCAGGTCAGGGTGATCTGAATCGATTTGGTCGCGGCGCCGATCGCGACGCTGTGCAGCTTGCTCTGGCCTTTGCCGAGTTCGTCGCTGAACAGCCGCGGCGGCGTCTGGCAGGTCAGCGCGGCACCGATGCTGTTCATCACCGACTGCAGTTGACTGGAATCGTCGAGCGGGAAGTAGCTGCCACCGGTGTCGGCAGCGATCTTTTTCAGTCGCGCCTGATCCTCGGGCAGGCTGACGCCGCCGAAGCCGACCACGTAGGTGGGCACGTTGTGGACAAGGTGCGCTTCGTTATAGGTGCCGACGGTGTTGCCGCCGTCGGTGAGGAAGATGCGGGCGTCGGCGGCTGGGTTCTCAAGATCCGCCTCGGCGAAGGCGCCGTTGTAGTCGGTCGCACCGTTATCGGCGTGGATTTTCTGGTCGAGCGCCGCCAGCATCGCCGGCGCGTTGGGCCCGACCGGAAGCGGCGGAAAGAGCGTGTCGGCAGCGGGAGGGTTGTTTTCATAGCCGGCGGAGCCGAACTCGACCGCGCCCAATTGCGTCGACTTGCCGAGCGTGTTGATCAGCAGGTTCATCGCCTGCACCCGCAGCCGGGAGGCGTCGGTGAATTCCATCGAGATCGAGTCGTCGACGATCGCCTCGATGTTTGTCGCCTGCTTGCACGATGAGGCGGAGGTCTGCGCGAACGGGATCGCCGCACCACTCGATGGAGCAACCGGTCCTGCCGCGATCAGCGCGGCGGTTGCGGTTCCCAAAAGCACCTTGGCGACTCGTCTCATCTTCTCTCCTATACCGCTTGAGGATTTCTGTTCACTCGCTACGCTGGCTGTTGCCCATGCTCTCAACCGAAGCAGACAAGGTCACCGTCGTGACGCTCGGACCCGAAGGAACATGTCACGAGCGGGCGGTACAGCGCTACCTCGCCTTCCAGGGCGTAGACGAATATCGGATCGAGCTGATCACCGATTTCTTCGCCGGTCTGGAGCTGGTCCGCGAGCAGCCCAACACCTTCCTCGTCCAGTGCAGCGCCCATCCCAAGGTCCACGAGGTCACCGAGAAGTACTGGACCGAGGTCTTCGTCGTCGACACCTTCATCTACCCGACCAAGCACCTCGTCTTGCTCAGTCGCCGCGAGGTCGAGCGGCCGCGATCGATCGGGATCGTCCCCGCGACCAAGGGCTACGTCGACCTCTCGCAGTGGGAGGAGGTCATTGACGTGGTCTCCAAGCCGGTCGTCGGCGAAGGCCTGCTGCGCGGCGACTACGACTCCGGCCTAACCCACATCGAGCACTTCGAAGAACACACCGACGAGCTGCAACTCGACCTCGACATCGGCGAGATCGACACCACCTGGGTGGTCTACGGCCGCGAGAAGCGCTTCAAAGGCGAGGTGATCGGCATCCCCTCGGCACAGCTCTTCCGCGGCGCCGAAGGGCCCGACTCGGCGCAGTCGCTCACCGCTGCCGGCTGATCGCTTCGCGCGCAGCTTTCTCCGCCATATCCATAATCTCGCCGGCTTTGTCGGGCGGAAGGTGGGTGGCGTAGACCTGGGCTTTGGCCGCTTCGGCGAGCTGACCTTTGTGGAGCTTGGCGGCTTCTTTTTGCTGGCCTTCGAGCGTACTCTTCGCCTGGTCGGTACCGACCTTCACCCCGAAGTAGGCGCCGACGATCGTCGCGATCACTCCCCCAGCTGAGCTGGCGATGGTGGCCGACGTGCTCGAGTCCTTAGCCAGGGCGACGATCGCGATCACGCCAACCACGAGGACCCCAACCGCGACTGCGACAAGCCCGCCGATCGTCTTTACCTTTTCGCTCCAGGTAGTTTCCGGGGGCGGGTCGACTTTGGTCGGGGGCTCGGGATCTTGCTGCATCGAGCCAACGCTATACGCGGGTGCTTGTCTTTGTCAAGATGGTCCGAGTAATCGTTACCGGCTTACGCCAGTTGTTTGGCGAGTCGGCGCATCGCTTTGCCGTTGGGGCGTTTGATGAAGGCGCGGGTTAGCGGCGGGCAGAGGCTTTCGGCCCGAGCGGCCTCAATCCAGGCGAGCTCGAAGGAGACTTTCGTCCCCCCGCCGGCGAGCTGCTCGAGCGTGTAGGTACCGCGGGTGTGGCGCTTGCCTTTCAGCCCGACACCGTCCTCGACGATCCGCTTTGGCCGCTCGGCCTCGATCACCTCGAAGTCGGTCCAGTCCTGCGACATCGGCGCGCTCGCCCGGGCCTCGGCTTTGGCCCCGACCCCGCGCGCCGGGCCGGAGAATTTCCAGTCGACGAGGAAGTGGTCGAGGAAGAACTCGTGGTTTGCGAGAACGTCGAGGTAGTCGTAGACCTGCTCGACCGGACGCGGCACGACGACGGAGACGGTGACGGACTTCACGGACCCGATCCTAGGGATCGCTAGCCTGCTGGGCGGCTATGGCGACGAACAGGCAAGAGGGCATCGAAGTCGACGGACTCGTGCGTGAGTTCAAGAACGGGCCGCGTGCGGTTGACGGGATCGATCTCAAAGTCGAGGCGGGCGAGATCTACGGCTTCCTCGGCCCCAACGGCGCCGGCAAGTCGACCACCGTGCTGATGCTGACCACGCTGCTGCCGCCGACCGCCGGGACGGCGCGGGTCGCAGGATTCGACATCGTCAAGCAGGGCCCGCAGGTGCGGTCCTCGATCGGGGCCGCGCTGCAGGAGGCGGCGCTCGATCCGCTTCTTAGCGGTCGCGAGCACATGCGCCTGCAGACCGCCCTGCACGGGCTGCCGAAGGCCGAGCGGGCGGAGCGCGGACAGGAGCTGCTGGAGCGGGTCGGGCTCTCGCAGGCGGCCGACCGCAAAGTCGGCGGCTACTCGGGCGGGATGAAGCGCCGCCTCGACCTGGCGCTGGCGCTCGCCCACGGCCCCAGCATCCTCTTCCTCGACGAGCCCACCACCGGGCTCGACATCCAGAGCCGCACCGCGCTCTGGGACGAGGTGGCGCGGCTCGCCGCCGAGGAGGGCGTCACCGTCTTCCTCACCACGCAGTACTTGGAGGAGGCTGACGCGCTCGCCGGCCGGGTCGGGATCATCGACCACGGCCACATCGTCGCCGAGGGCACGCCGGCCGAGCTCAAGGCGGAGATCGGCCGGCCCACGGTCGAAGCGGCGCCGCGCGAGGCGGGTGAACTCGAGCGGCTCGCCGCGGTGTTGGAGCGCTTCGGGCCCCGCACCGGATCCTCGCCGCGCAGCGCCGCGGCACGGCTCGAGGGCGGCGAGTCCCAGCTCGCCGAGGTCGTCCGCGCCCTCGACGCCGAGGGCATCGCGATCGAGCGCCTGCAGCTGCACGCGCCCTCGCTCGACGACGTCTTCCTCGCCAAGACGGGGCGCTCGCTGGAGGGCGCCGAGGATGAGGTCGAGGAGACCGAGAGCGCCGAGGAGGAGCCGGTGAGCGCCGCGTGAGCGGCGGCCTGCGCACCCAGGTCGGGCAGCTCGCCCAGCGCTCGGTCCTGCGCACCCTGCGCCAGCCGGCCCAGATCGTCCCCGCCCTGGTCTTCCCGCTCTTTCTGCTCGCGGTCAACTCGGGCGGGCTCCAGGACGCGACCAACCTGCCCGGCTTCCCGACCGACTCCTACCTCACCTTCGCCCTCGCCGTGCCCTTCATGCAGGGGGCGCTGTTCTCGGTGATGAACGCCGGCACCGACCTCGCCCGCGACATCGAGACCGGCTTCCTCAGCCGCCTGGCGCTGACCCCGCTGCGCGACGCCGCCCTGCTCAGCGGCCTGCTCGCCGGGGCGGTCGTGCTGGGACTCGTGCAGGCGGTGACTTACCTCAGCGTCGGCCTGATCGCCGGCGCCGAACTGACGACTGGCTTCGCCGGCGCGCTCGTGATCGTTGCCCTCTCGGTCTCGATCACCGTCGCCTTCGGCTCGATCGGCCTCTTCGCCGCCCTGCGCACCGGCTCCGGCGAGGCGGTGCAGAGTCTCTTCCCGGTCTTCTTCGTCTTCCTCTTCATCTCGGCGATGGCGCTGCCGCTCGACCTGATCCAGACCAACTGGTTCAAGGCCGTCGCCAGCGCCAACCCGGTCACCTACCTGCTCGAGGCCTTCCGCTCGCTGCTTTTCGAAGGTTGGGAGACCGGAACGCTGGCGCTGGGCTTCGGGATCGCCGCGGTGCTGCTCGGCGTCGGCATGTTCGCCGCCAGCGGCGCCCTGAAGACAAGGTTGGTGCGGACGTGAGCGGCAGCACGGAGACCCGCGGCCTGGCGGGCTTCCGCACGGTCGCCTTTGCCGTCGCCTGGCGCAGCATCCACAACTTCCTCAGCAACCCGGCCTTCCTGGCGCCTGCGATCGTCTTCCCGCTCTTCTTCTTCATCGCCTTCGCCGGCGGGCTCTCGGCGATCGGCGACGCTCCGGGCTTCGACTTCCCCAGCGGCTACACCGCCTTCCAGTTCGTCTTCGTCCTGCTCCAGTCGGCCGCCTTCGGCGGCGTCTTCACCGGCTTCGGCATCGCCCGCGACTTCGAGATCGGCTTCGCCAACCGCTATCTGCTCGCCGCCGCCAACCGCAACGGGATCGTCGCCGGCTACGCGATCGCCGCCCTGACTCGAGCACTGATCACCTGGACCGTGCTGACCACGATCGCCCTGATCGCCGGGATGAACGTGGCGGGCAGCCCGGGCGAACTCGTCGGCCTCTACAGCCTCGCCGTGCTGACCAACCTGACCGCGACGCTGTGGGCGGCGGGCGTGGCGATGCGGGTGCGCTCGATCCAGGGCGGGCCGCTGATGCAGTTCCCCGTCTTCCTGATCCTCTTCCTCGCCCCGGTCTACGTGCCGCTCAGCCTGCTCAGCGGCTGGATCCACGCGGTCGCCTCGGTCAACCCAGTGACCGCGCTGCTCGAGGCCGGCCGCGGCTTCATCTCCGGCGAACCGGTAGTGATCGCCCTCGCCTTCGCGGTCGCCTTCACCCTCCCGATCCTCTTCGCCTTCTGGGCCCGCAGCGGCTTGAAGCGCGCCGAAACCGCAGGTTGATCACCGAAACCTCGAAAACCCGTGTATATCGCGGGTTTTCGAGGTTTCGTGGGAAGGGGTGCCGCTAGTAGGCGGTGTTGCGGGAGCGCGGGCGGGGGACCGACTTGTAGCGGGGATCGCGACCGCGGTTCCAGAGGACCCCGTCGATTTGCGCCGGGGAGAGCGATGAGACCGTGGCGAGGAGCTCGATCGCGTGGACGGCGCAGGCGCGCAGATCGACCTCCTCGGCGCTGCCGTGGGTGAGCAGCTCACCGGCGTCGATCCTCGCCTCCAGCCCCGGGTTGAGCCACAGGACGCCGTCTATGCGCAACACGTGGGGAACGAGGTTGTCGGCGAACGCGGTGAGCCGGGCTTCGTCTCGGAGAGCGACGAGGCCGGTGCGGTTGATGTCCGCCGCGGCGATCTGGGCCCGCTTGTAGAAGGGCACCGGTTGGCCCTCATAGGTCGAGACGTCGGCGAACGCCTGCCAGCCGGCGAGCAGATCCGCAAGGGCCACGGCCGAACCGCCGGCCGCTTCGATCAGCGCCTCGAAGCGGCCGGCGTGGTCGGCGAGGAGATGCTCGCCGACGTCTCGCAGCGAGGCCGCATACTGCTCCATCAGCGGCAGCGCCTGATCCTGGCCGGTGACCGTCGCGAGATCGGCCGCGTCGAGCTGGGTCAGCTCCTCAGCCGACCAGGGTTCGTCCGCCCGAAAGCGCTCGGTGAGGCCAGCGGCGATCGTGAAGTAGCCGCTGCGACCGGGCCGCTTGCGGATCTCCGGCCACCAACCGGAGCCGAAGTTGATCGCGTTGAGGCAGATGACGAAGGCAGCGCGCCCCTCGCGGTCTCCCTCGCCGAAGTGGGTCGCGGGATCGGGCGGTGGCAACTCGGCCGCGGCGGGCAGACCGGCGGCATAAGCCGCGATCGTGTCCTCGTCGATCCGCACCGACTGCGCCTGGGCGGCCACCATGGCGCAGGCCTCCCGAACCCGATCGGGAACTGAGCGGACTCCTTGCTCCACCATCCGGAGACTAGGTCCCCGCACGACCGAACTGCATCAAATTTTCTACCTGTCAGATTGAAAATTTGATGCAGTTCGGGCTGCTGGGCTGGCTAGCGGCTTGCCCAGCGGGCTGAGACCGCGCGGCGAAGGTGGCGCCCGCGGCGGTGGCCCGGCTTCGCTCGGCGCTTGTGGCGAGGCGCCGGCGAGGCTGTGCTCGGCTCGTTCAGCAGCTCCTGCGTCGCTTCGTCTTCGGGCTCGGTACCGATGCCGGTCAGCGTGATCTGACTACCGCCATCCGAGTCGCCGAAGAGACCCAGGCGGGCGGTCTTCACCCCGGTGCTGAGCGGCTGGAAGTTGACCAGCAGGCTGCAGGTCGCTTCCGGGCTGAGCGGAATCCCGGTGCAGTTCTCGTCGAGCAGGTGGAAGCTGCCGATCGCGCCGCCGGCGACGATTGCGATGAAGGCGCCGCCGGGGAAGTTGCCGCTGTTGGTGATCTCGATCGCCCTGGTGACGCCGGGCGATCCGACCGCGGCGGCGCCAAAGCTGGTCGGGTCGGAGACCGGACCGATGCGGGCGCGGGCGCCTTCGCCACTCAGGTCGGCGCTGAAGTTGGTGTTGCCTTCGGAGCCGGCGCGCAGCTGAGCCTCGAAGGTGGTCGCGTCGTTGGGATTGAAGTTGACCTGCACCGAACAGGTTTCGTTCGGATTCAGGGTCGCGCCGTAGCAGCTGCTCTGGCCGATCCAGAAGGCGCTGGAGCCGGGACCAGCGATTTCCAGCGAGTAGATCGGCGCGATGACAACACCGTCGTTGCGCAGCTGCAGGTACGCCTGGCTGGCGTTGGAATTGACCTGCTGCAGGCCGAAGTCGTAGCTGCCCGGTTCGAAGGAGAGCTGGGGCAGCGGGTCTTCGATTGGGGCCGCCGTGCCAGCGGCGGGAACCACAAGCGTCGCCGCACAGAGCATTAGGAGGGTGAGTGCGGAGGCGAGTCCCGCGCGGGCTGGCTTGCTTCGAGATGAGATCATGGACGCTTCATCGACCGCGGCGCTCGTCTATTTGACGATGCGAGAAACCTTTCAAGGAAAGACGGGTATGGCGACGATCACGCAGCGCGAGTCAGAGCAGGTCGAGCGGGCAAACGCGACGGGGCGGACGCCGGTGGTCTTCATCCACGGCCTCTGGCTGTTGGCGAGCAGCTGGGACCGCTGGGCGACGGTCTTCGAGCAGGCCGGCTTCGCGCCGCTGGCGCCCGGCTGGCCCGACGATCCCGAGACGGTCGAGCAGGCGCGCGCCAACCCCCAAGTCCTCGCCGGCAAGGGCGTCGTCCAGGTCGCCGACCACTTCGCCGAGGTAATCGGCAAGCTCGATAAGAAGCCGGCGATCGTCGGCCACTCCTTCGGCGGCTTGATCGCGCAGGTCCTCGCCGGCCGCGGTCTCTCAGCGGCGACCGTCGCGGTTGACCCCGCCCCCTTCAAAGGAGTGCTGCCGCTGCCGATCGCAGCGATCCGCACGACCATGCCGGTGCTCGGCAACCCCGCTAACCGCGGCCGCGCCGTCACCCTCAGCTTCAATCAGTTCCGCTACGGCTGGGCCAACGCGCTCGACGAGGATGAGGCGAAGCGGATCTACGAGGAGTTCCACGTCGCGGCGCCGGGCAGGCCGATCTTCCAGGCGGCTTTCGCCAACTTCAACCCCTCAAGCGAGACCAAGGTCGACACCAAGAACCCCGCGCGCGGCCCGCTGCTGATCACCACCGGCGAGAGCGATCACGCCGTACCGCCGGCGATGAGCAAGGCGGCGTACAAAAAGCAGCGCCACAATCCCGGCGTCACCGAGCACGTCGAAATTCCCGGCCGCGATCACTCGCTCGTCATCGACGACAAATGGCGCCAGGTCGCCGACACCGCCCTCGCCTTCGTTAAGCGCTTCGCCTGAGGCAGCCGATGCCCCTGAGCGAGCGGGTCCGGGAGTGGAAGCAGCGCGGCGAGAGCAGTGAGTTCCGCCGCTACGGGATTCACACCTTTCGCCAGCAGGGCCCGGGGCCGCTGCTGTTGCTCCTGCACGGCTTCCCCTCCAGCTCCTTTGACTGGCGCCTGCTGCTGCGGGAGGAACCGGAGCGCAACGTGCTCGCCTTCGATTTCCTCGGCTTCGGCCTCTCCGACAAGCCGCCAAATCACGACTACAGCCTCTTCTGGCAAGCCGACCTGACCGAGGAGCTGGTGCGCCGCCACGACGACGGTCGGCCCGTCTTCGTCCTCGCCCACGACATGGGCACCTCGGTCGCCAACGAGCTGATGGCGCGCGACCTGGAAGGGAAGCTGGAGATGGACCTGGCCGGGATCCTGCTCTTCAACGGCAGCATGGTGCTGGAGCGGTCCAGCCCGACGCCGGCGCAGCGGGCGCTACGCAGCCGCGTCGGCCCGCTCGTCGCCAGGCTCTCCAGCGAGCGCGTCTTCCGCCACCAGTTCGGCTCGGTCTTCTCGGCGGAGCACCCGCTGACCGACCGTGAGGGAATCGACCAGTGGTCGCTGGTCCGCTACAACGGCGGCCGCGTCATCGGCCACCGCCTGATCTCCTATATGGACCAGCGCGAAGAGCACGCTGGGCGCTGGCACGGCGCGATCCGTGACTGGCCAGGCGAGCTCAGCCTCGCCTGGGGCCTGCAGGACCCGGTGGCGACGACGGATGTGCTCGCGGCACTGCGCGAGCTGCGCCCATCGGTCCCGGTAACCGAGCTGCCCGAGCTGGCCCACTACCCCCAGCTCGAAGACCCGCGCCAGATGGCGCACGTGCTGCGCGGCGTATTTCCCAGTTGATGTCGATCTGGGCGCCTCCCGTTCGTCGTTAGGGTGAGAGCGGCGAACGGCGCCGCTGATGAGACAGGAGGAATCGAGATGCAGTTCATGCTTGCTTTGATCGCCGAGGAGCGCAGCTGGGAGGACATCACCCCCGACGAGGTGAAGAAAAACCTCTCCGATATGGGCCAGTTCAACGCCGAGCTGACCGCGGCGGGCGCCATGGTCACCGGCGCCGGGTTGCAGGAGCGCGCCACCGGCACAACCGTGCATTACAGCGATGGCGAGCCGCTCGTCACAGACGGCCCCTTCGCCGAGACCAAGGAGCAGCTCTCCGGCTTCTGGATCATCGACGTCGAGAACCTCGACGAGGCGCTCGCCTGGGCGAAGAAGATCCCGTTCACCAGCGACCACGTCGAAATCCGCCCGATGGTGACCGGCGGCAAGGAATTGATGGAGAAGGCGGAACGCTCGTAGCCGCGGCTCGCGACAGCGTCGTCGACCGCACCTTTCGGCATGAGTCGGGACGGGCGGTGGCGACGCTGATCCGCGTCACCGGCGACTTCGACCTCGCCGAAGAGGCGGTGCAGGAGGCCTTCGTCGTCGCGCTCGAGCGCTGGCCGAGCGAGGGGGTGCCGTCCAACCCCGGCGCCTGGATCACCCAGGTTTCCCGCAACGGGGCGATCGACCGGATTCGCCGCGAGGGGGTGCTGCGCGACAAGGTCGCGGTGCTGGAGCGGCTGGAAGCGCTGCACGCCGAACCCGAAGCCGTGCCCGGCGACCGGCTCGGCGAGATTGAGGACGATCGCCTGCGGCTGATCTTCACCTGCTGTCACCCGGCGCTGGCGATCGAGGCGCGGGTGGCGCTGACCCTGCGCAGCCTCGGCGGCCTCAGCACGCCGGAGATCGCCCGCGCCCTGCTCGCCAGCGAGAGCGCAACCGCGCAGCGCATCGTCCGCGCCAAGCGCAAGATCGCCGCCAACCGGATCCCCTACGAGGTGCCGGTCGCCGAGCAGATGCCGGAGCGCCTGCCGGCGGTCCTGGCGACGCTCTACCTGATCTTCAACGAGGGCTACCTGGCCGCGAGCGACGAGGCGCTGATGCGGACCGAGCTCAGCGGCGAGGCGATCCGGCTCTCGCGCGCCCTGGTCGCGATGCTGCCCCGCGAGCCTGAGGCGAGCGGCCTGCTGGCGCTGATGCTGCTCACCGACGCCCGCCGCGCGGCGCGGCTCGATGCGGAGGGGGAACTCGTCCTGCTCGAGGACCAGGACCGCGCGCTCTGGGACCGCGCGCTGATCGCCGAGGGGCTGGAGCTCTCGCGCGCCGCGGCGGCCGGCGGGCCGGCCGGGCCCTACACGGTCCAGGCCCGGATCGCCGCGGCCCACGCCGAGGCGGCGAGCGCCGCTGAGACCGACTGGGCGCGGATCGCCCGCCTCTACGCCTGGCACGCCGAGGTGGCGCCGAGCCCGGTGGTCGAGCTCAACCGCGCCGCGGCGGTGGCGATGTGCGAGGGACCGCGGCAGGGGCTCGAGCTGATCGAGGCGATCGACGGCCTCGACGACTACCTGCCGCTGCACACCGCCCGCGCCGACCTGCTCCGCCGCCTCGGCCGCAGCGAGGAAGCGGCCGAGGCCTACAACCGTGCCCTGGACCTAGAGCCGAACCCAGGCGAGCGCCGCTTCATCGAACGCCGCCTTACGACGCTGACTTCGTCTTTTCTCTCGGAAAGAGAGACAAAAGACGAAGTCAGCGGGCCTCAGGCCTCCGAGTAGGCCGGCTCGCGGTCCTCGCTGCGCTCGGACTCGCCTTCCGGCGCCATCTCGTGGCTCGGCATCGGGACCGGCTTCAGCACCGTCACCGCGACCACGGTGGCGACCGCGACCAGGGCCGCGCCGACGATGTAGGCGAGGTGGTAGCCGGAATTGAGCGCGGCAAGCTGACCGACCCCTTCGGCGAGCTGGTCGTTGGTGCGCTGGGTGGCGAGCGTGGCGAGGACCGCCAGGCCGATCGC
>Ga0157302_10000011_pt1 | contig 82112 bp, 68 predicted proteins | sample NitcycUS103311B2_FD_108381 | JGI IMG/M metagenome (GOLD analysis project Ga0157302, IMG submission 108381) | Soil microbial communities from Arlington Agricultural Research Station in Wisconsin, USA - Nitrogen cycling UWRJ-S103-311B-2 | ecosystem: Environmental > Terrestrial > Soil >... | reverse complement strand
CGAGGCCGTGGTCCTCGACCTCGTCCGCGGCCACGTCGCCGCCGTGCTCGGTCACGCCTCCAGCGCCGAGGTGGAGCCCGAGCGGGCCTTCCGCGACCTCGGCTTCGACTCGCTCGCTGCGGTTGAGCTGCGCAACCGGCTGGTCGCCGCGACCGGGCTGCGACTGGCGCCGACGATCGTCTTCGACTACCCCTCTCCCGCCGCGCTCGCCGAGTACCTGCGCGGCGAGGCGACTGGAAAGGTGGCCGCCGCGGCAACGCCGCGCGCCGCGGTCGCCGGCTCGGCCGAGCCGATCGCGATCGTAGGAATGGCCTGCCGTTACCCGGGCGACGCTCGTTCTCCCGCGGCGCTCTGGGAGCTGGTGGGCGCGGGCCGGGACGCCATCTCTCCCTTCCCGGAGGACCGCGGCTGGGACCTAGAGCGCCTCTACAGCTCCGATCCCGACGAGCCTGGGACCTGCTATGTCCGCGAGGGGGGGTTCGTCCCCCAATCGATCGAATTCGACCCGGGCTTTTTCGGCATCAGCCCGCGCGAGGCGCTGGCGATGGACCCGCAGGAACGCGTCCTGCTGGAAGCCTCCTGGGAGGCGCTCGAGGATGGCGGCATCGAACCGCGGCGCTTGCGCGGCAGCGAGACCGGTGTCTTCGCCGGGGTGATGTATCAGGACTACGGCATCGCCGATTACGGAATGGGGATGACCTCGAGCGGGGTGTCGGGCCGCGTCGCCTACACCTTCGGCCTCGAGGGCCCGACAATGACCGTCGATACGGCCTGCTCCTCCTCGCTGGTCGCGATGCATCTCGCCGCCGGGGCCCTGCGCGGCGGGGAGTGCTCGCTGGCGCTGGCGGGCGGGGTCACAGTTCTCTCCACGCCGAGGGTCTTCACTTTCTTCAGCCGCCAACGCGGCCTCTCACTGGACGGCCGCAGCAAGGCGTTCTCGAATTCGGCCGATGGCACCGGCATTTCCGAGGGCGTCGGGGTGGTTTTGCTCGAGCGCCTCTCCGATGCTCAGAGGCACGGCCACCGGGTCCTGGCGACGATCCGGGGTTCCGCCGTCAATCAGGACGGCGCCTCCAACGGGATCACCGCCCCCAACGGCCCGTCGCAGGAGAGGGTTATCCGCCAGGCGCTCGCCAACGCGGCACTCCGGCCCGAGGACGTCGACGCGGTCGAGGCCCACGGCACGGGCACGGCCCTGGGCGACCCGATCGAGGCGGGGGCGCTGCTCGCGACCTACGGCCAGGGCAGGGAGCGGCCGCTGAAGCTCGGTTCGGTCAAGTCGAACATCGGCCACCCGCAGGCGGCGGCAGGGGTCGCCGGGGTGATCAAGATGGTGATGGCGATGCGCGAAGGTGTCCTGCCCCGCACGCTGCACGCCGACGAGCCCTCCTCCAATGTCGACTGGGAGTCCGGCAGTATCGAGTTGCTGGGCGAGCCGGAGCCCTGGGAGCGCGCCGGCAGACCGCGCCGCGCCGGGGTTTCTTCCTTCGGGGCGAGCGGCACCAACGCCCACCTGATCCTCGAGGAGCCGGCCGAGGTCGAGGCTGTGGGCGCGGCGCCCGCCGCGACGGACGGCGCCCTCCCGGGCCCCGTCCTGTTGCCGCTCTCGGCGAAAACCGAGACCGCGCTGGGGGAGCTTGCCCGCCGCCTTCGCATCCACCTGAGCGAGCACCGTGAGATCGATCCGGTCGACGCCGCCTACTCGCTCGCTACCACGCGAGCCGATTTGGAGCAGCGGGCGGTGGTGATCGGAGCAGATCGCGAGGAGCTGCTGCGCGGTCTCGGCACGCTGGAGCGCGGAGAGCCGGGGGCGGGTATCGTGCGCGAGCGCGCCGGCAGCGGTGGCAAGCTCGCCTACCTCTTCACCGGCCAGGGCTCGCAGCGGCCCGGCATGGGCAGGGAGCTCTACGAGACCTACCCGGTCTTCGCCGAGGCCTTCGACTGCGTCTGCGAGCGCTTCGATGCCGAGCTGGACGCTTCGCTGCGGGAGGTCGTCTTCGACCGGGCAGGACGGGCCGCGGAGAAACTCGAGGACACTGCCTGGGCTCAGCCCGCCCTGTTCGCAATCGAGCTGGCGCTTTTCCACCTGCTGGAATCGTTCGGTCTCGCCCCCGACCTTCTCGCCGGTCACTCGGTCGGCGAGCTCAGCGCCGCCCATCTCGCCGGGGTCTTTTCGCTCGACGACGCAACCCGACTGGTCGCGGCGCGCGGCAGGCTGATGGGGGGGCTGCCCGACGGCGGATCGATGCTCGCCCTGCAGGCAACCGAGCAAGAAGCCGAGGAGGCGATTCGCGGCAGCGAGGCGACGCTGTCAATCGCCGCGGTCAACGGCCCCCGCTCCGTGGTCGTCTCCGGCGCCGGCGAGGCGATCGCCGGGTTGCAGGAGCAGTGGCGCTCGGCGGGACGGAAGAGCAAGCTCCTGCTCGTCAGCCACGCATTTCACTCTCCCCTGATCGATCCGATGCTGGCCGAGTTCGAGGCGATTGCCCGCGAGATCGAGTATCAGCCGCCGCAGGTTCCGGTCGTCTCCAACCTCAGCGGCGAGCTGCTCAGCGGCGAGCAGGCGGTCGATCCCGCCTACTGGGTAGCCCACGCGCGTGAGCCGGTGCGCTTTGCCGACGCGGTGGGCACGCTCCGCGGGCAGGGCGTCACCGCCTTCCTGGAGCTCGGCCCGGACGCCGTGCTCAGCGCCATGGCTCAGGAATGCGTCGAAGCGGAAGACGCCGGCCCCGCCGCGGTGTTCTTGCCTGGCCTGCGCGCCAAGCAGCCCGAGCCGTCGACCCTGGCCTCGGCTGTCGCTGGCGCCCACGCGCGCGGCATCGCAATCGATTGGGAGGCTCTCTTCAGGCCGGCCGGGGCGAAGCAGGTGCCGCTGCCCACCTACCCGTTCCAGCGCAAGCGCTATTGGCTCGAGCCCGCGCAAAGCGGCGTCGGTGACTCCATCGCATCCGGAGGGGCCCCCGCCAACCATCCCCTGCTCGGGTCCAGCCTCGCCGTCGCCGGCGAGGATGGCGTGCTGCTTGCCGGGCGCGTCTCGAGGAGCAGCCACCCCTGGCTCGTCGATCACGCCCTTGACGGCGCCGTCCTCATTCCAGGCACGGCCATGGTGGAGCTGGCGCTGCGCGCGGGCGCCGAGCTCGAGCTCGAGCTGCTCGAGGAGCTCGCCCTGCAGATTCCGCTCGTGCTTCCCGAGCGGGGTGGGGTGCAGATCCAGGTCTCGGTTGCCGGCCCCGACGAGGAGGGTCGGCGCGAGGTCTCGATCCACTCGCGCGCCGAGGGCGGGGAAGGGGACGGCCTGGTTGAGCCCGCCGCCTGGATCCACAACGCACAGGGTGTTCTCGCGCCGGGGTCTTCACCGGCCGTCGAGCCGCTCTCGAGCTGGCCACCACGGGGGGCGGAGCCCCTCGACGTCGACGCTCTATACGAGCGCCTCGCCGCCCACGGTCTCGACTACGGGCCCGCTTTCCAAGCCGTGCACGCCGCCTGGCGCCTGGGTGACGAGCTGCTGGTCGAAGTCTCGCTGCCCGAGGACCAGGCTCAAGAGGCGCGCCGGTTCGGGTTGCACCCAGCGCTCTTCGACGCGCTCGGACACGTCGGCGTCGACCTTGAGCTGGCTGCCGCTCCCGGTGGGAGCGACGGGTCCGGCGAGTTGGCGCTGCCCTTCATCTGGGGCGGTGTGCGGATCTCCTCCAGCGGGGCATCGAGCCTGCGGGCGCGGATTAAGCAAGGGGAGGGCGGGGGCGGCATGGTCGCCTTCGACCAGAGTGGCGAGCTGGTCGTCTCGGTTGATTCGCTCGTCCTTCGCCCGCTCGAGCGAGCGCATCTGCCGCGCCGGCGCTTGCCGCTGCACCACCTCGAGTGGGTGGATGCCGGCGTCGGCTCGGTCAACGGCTCACAGCCCGCCCGCCTCGCGATCCTCGGCGACGCGCCGGGCATCGCGCTCGACGCTGAGCGGCACGCCGATCTCGCCGCCCTGCTCGAGGCGATTGACGGCGGCGCGGAGGTCCCCGAGCTCGTCCTCGCGGCAATCGCCGCGGACGCCGGCGGCGATGGCGGCGTCGCCGAGCGGTCGCATCGTTGCGTCGGCGGAGTGCTCGAGCTGCTGCAGGCTTGGCTCGCCGAGGAGCGGCTGAGCGAAAGCCGTCTCTGCATTCAGACCGTCGGCGCCGTCGCGGTCGTCCCCGGAGAGAGCCCCGACCTCGTCTCCGCCCCCGTCTGGGGGCTGCTGCGATCGGCCTGCTCCGAGCACCCGGATCGCTTCGGGCTGATCGACGTCGACGGTGAGGCTGCCTCTCTGCAGGCGCTTCCGACCGCGCTTGCGGCGACGGCCTCCCAGGCCCAGATCGCCCTGCGCGCGGGCAGGGCGATGGCGCCGCGCCTGGCCTGGGCCGGGACTGACGAGTGCGACGACGACGGGCCGCGATTCGATCCCGGCGCTACGGTTTTGATCAGCGGCGGCACCGGCGGCCTCGGCGCCCTCCTGGCCCGCCACCTCGCCGCCGAGCACGGCGCTCGACACCTGCTCCTGGTCAGCCGCAGCGGGCCCGAGGCTGAGGGAGTGAGCGAGCTGCTCGAGGAGCTGCGCGGCCTGGGCGCCGAGCCGACCGCGGTTGCCTGTGACGTCTCTGATCGCGCCCGGCTGAGCGCCCTGCTCGACTCGATCCCCGACGAGCGCCCGCTCGGCGCCGTGATTCACAGCGCCGGCCTGGTCGACGACGGGCTGCTCGCCTCGCTCGACGCCGAGCGCCTCGACCGGGTCCTGGCGCCGAAGCTGGACGCTGCCTGGCACCTGCACGAGCTGACCGCGGGGATCGAGCTCTCCCATTTCGTGATGTTCTCTTCGGCCGCCGGGATCCTCGGCACACCGGGCCAGTCGAACTACGCGGCCGCCAACACTTTTCTCGACGCGCTTGCAGCGCATCGCGCTGCCGCCGGCCTGCCCGCGGTCTCGCTCGCCTGGGGCGCCTGGGCGCAGGCGACGGGGATGACCGGTGGTCTCAGCGAGGCGGACATCGGCCGGGTTCGGCGCTTCGGGCTGGCGGCGCTCCCGCCGCAGCTCGGGCTTGAGCTCTTCGACGCCGCCTGCCTGCGCGCGGAGCCCCTGCTGGCGCCCATTGCTCTCGACGCCGCCGGCCTGCGCGCCCAGGTCGCCGCCGGGACGCTGCCCGCGGTCCTCGCCGGCCTGGCCGGCCCGGCCCGTGCCCCCCGCGAGCGGCAGTCGCTGGCTGCACGGCTGGCAGGAGTGCCCGCCGCCGAGCATGAGGGGGTAGTGCTCGATCTGGTTCGCGGTCATGTCGCCGCCGTGCTCGGCTACGCCTCCGCCGGCGAGGTCGATCCCGAGGCCGCCTTCATGGATCTCGGCTTCGACTCCCTGGCGGCGATCGAGCTGCGTAACAGTCTCAACGCCGCCACCGGGCTGCGGCTGCAGCCGACCGTGGTCTTTGACCACCCCTCGACGACGGCGGTCGCCCGGTACCTGCTCGACCAGGTGGCCTCCGAGCTCGGATCGGGAGGCGAGGGCGCCGGCGCCGGCGGCGCGGAGGTGGCCCTTGCCGAGCTGGCCGCGATGCTGCCCGCGCTGAAGGCGGACGAGCGGCTGCGGGACCGGGTCGGCGACGGTCTGCGAGCGCTGCTGGCGGATCTCTCGGAGTCGCCGGGCGGCGAGGGGGAGGACCTTGCCTCGATGTCGCACGAGGAGATGTTCGAGCTAATCGACGAGGAGTTCGGAGCGTCGTGAGCGACGAGACGCGCCTGCGCGAATACCTGGAGAAGCTCACCGTTGACCTGCGCGGCGCCAACCGTCGCGTGGCTGAGCTGGAATATCGCTCCAGGGAGCCGATCGCGATCGTCGGAATGAGCTGCCGCTACCCCGGCGGGGTCGGTTCTCCCGAGCAGCTCTGGCGCTTGGTCGAGGAGGGCCGTGACGCGATCGGCGAGTTCCCCCGCGACCGCGGCTGGGACCTGGATCGCATCTACCACCCCGACCCCGACCGGCCGGGTACTTGTTACGCCCGCGGTGCCGGTTTCGTCGCCGACGTCGCCGAGTTCGACCCCGGCTTCTTCGGCATCGGACCCCGCGAGGCCCAGGTCATGGACCCCCAGCAACGCTTGCTGCTGGAAGCCGCCTGGGAGGCCCTGGAGAGGGCCGGCCTCGATCCCCGTGCGCTGCGCGGCACGCCGGTCGGAGTCTTTGCCGGCGTGATGTCGCAGGAATACGGTGCGGCCGACTTCGGAATCGTCCCGGGCATGACCAGCAGCGTTGTCTCCGGCCGTGTTTCCTACGCCCTCGGCCTTGAGGGGCCGGCGATCACGGTTGATACCGCCTGCTCCTCCTCGCTGGTCGCGATGCACCTCGCCGCCGGGGCCCTGCGCGGCGGGGAGTGCTCGCTGGCGCTGGCGGGCGGGGTCACCGTGCTCTCGACGCCGAATCCGCTGATCTTCTTCAGCCGTCAGCGCGGCCTTGCCCCCGATGGCCGCTGTAAGTCGTTCGCCGAGGCCGCCGATGGCGTCGGCTGGGCCGAGGGTGTCGGCGTGCTCGCGCTCGAACGGCTCTCCGACGCCGAGCGAAACGGGCGGCGGGTCCTGGCTACCATCCGCGGCTCCGCTGTCAACCAAGACGGCGCCTCCAACGGTCTCACCGCCCCCAACGGACCGTCCCAGGAGCGGGTTATCCGAGAGGCCCTCGCCGCCGCCCGCCTCAGCCCGCACGACGTCGACGCGATCGAGGCCCACGGCACGGGCACGGCCCTGGGCGACCCGATCGAGGCGGGGGCGCTGCTCGCGACTTACGGCCAGGGCAGGGAGCGGCCGCTGAAGCTCGGTTCGGTCAAGTCGAACATCGGCCACACCCAGGCGGCGGCGGGGGTAGCCGGGGTGATCAAGGCGGTGATGTCGATGCAGGAAGGTCTTTTGCCGCGGACGCTACACGTCGACAGCCCCTCTTCGAAAGTCGACTGGGAGGCGGGGGAGATCGAGCTCTTGACCGAGGCGGAGCCCTGGCTTGCGGGCGAGCGGCCCCGCCGCGCCGCGGTTTCCTCCTTCGGCATCAGCGGCACCAATGCTCACGTGATCCTCGAGGAAGCGCCCGCCGTCGGGGCGGATGAAAGCGATTTGCCCGGTGGAGGGGCGGGTGAGCGGCTTCTCGCGGGCCCGGTCCTGCTGCCGGTCTCGGCAAGGTCCGAGCTTGCCCTTCGCGGCCAGGCAGAGCGCCTCGCCGCCCACCTGCGCGCGAATCCCGACCTCGACCTCGCCGCTGTCGGTCGCTCGCTCGCAACCACCAGGACGAGCTTTGAGCACCGCGCCGTTGTGGTCGAGAAGGACCGCGATCGCGCGCTGGAGGCGCTTGAGTCGCTCGCTGCGGGCCAAGCGAGCGGCCGCGTCATCACCGCGGTCGCCGCCGCCGAGCGCCGGCCGGTCTTCCTTTTCGGAGGCCAGGGCTCCCAGTGGAAGGGCATGGGGGTGGAGCTGATTGATTCCTCGCCGTTCTTCGCCGGTCGGATGCGGGCCTGCGAAAAGGCGCTCGCCCCGTTCGTCGATTGGTCCCTGGAGGAAACCCTGCGCGGCTCGGACGCTTGGCTCGGTCGTCTCGACGTGGTGCAGCCGGCGCTCTTCGCGGTGATGGTCTCGCTGGCGGAGCTCTGGCGCGAGCTCGGGGTCGAGCCCGCCGCGGTAGTCGGTCACTCGCAGGGCGAGATCGCCGCCGCCCATATCGCCGGCGGCCTCTCGCTCGAGGACGCGGCCCGGGTCGTCGCCCTGCGCGCCAAGGCGATGGCGAAGATCTCGGGCCAGGGCGGAATGCTCTCGGTCTCGCTCCCCGTCTCGCAGCTGCCCGCGCGGCTGGAGTCTTTCGAAGAGCGCATCTCGCTGGCCGCGATCAACGGACCCTCCTCGCTCGTCGTCTCGGGCGAGCCCGGCGCCCTCGCCGAACTCGCGGCGTCCTGTGAGCGCGAAGGCGTGCGAGCCCAGACCGTCGCCGTGGACTACGCCGCCCATTCTGCTCAGATCGACGCGCTGCACGACGAGTTGGCCGAGGCCTTTGCCCCGATCTCGCCGAGCAACGGCACGATTCCCTTCCACTCGACCGTGACCGGGGAGGCGCTGGACACAGCCGGGCTCGGCCCGGAGTACTGGTACCGCAACCTGCGCGAGCCGGTGCTCTTCGAGCCGGTCATCCGCTCTCTGCTTGAGCAAGGGCGGCGCAGCTTCCTCGAGATCGCGCCCCACCCGGTCCTCTCTTTCGGCACGCACGAGACGATCGACGATGCCCTGCCGGGCGCAAGGGCGGCCGTGCTCGGCACCTTGCGCCGTGAGGACGGCGGCCCGGAGCGGTTCTCGATCTCCCTGGCCGAAGCGCACGCGCACGGAGCCGCCCTCGACTGGGCCACCCTTTTCGGCGGGGCCGATGCCGGGGCGGTGACGCTGCCGACCTACGCGTTCGAGCGCAGCCGCTACTGGCTGCCGCCCGCGGCGAGCGATTCTGACCCGCGCGCAATCGGCCAGGCCGGCGCCGAGCACTCGCTGCTCGGCGCCTCGCTTTCCACCGCGGTCGGGGAGCAGCTGCTGCTTACGGGTCGCATCTCCCTCTCGTCCCATCCCTGGCTGGCCGAGCATCGCCTCGCCGGTGCGGCGCTGGTGCCGGCCGGGGTTTTTCTCGACCTGGCGCTGTGGGTGGGCGAGCAGGCCGGTTGCGAGGTGATTGAAAAATTGGAGCTGCGCGAGCCGCTGTTCTTGCCCGAGCAGGGCGCTGTCCAGATTCAGGTGGCGGTTGCCGAGGCCGGCGCCGAAGGCTCGCGAGCGATCTCGATCCACTCGCGGTCGGAGCCTGGCCCCGACGACCTGGAAGGAGTGGGCGAGGCCTGGTCTTGCAATGCCGAGGGCGCTCTGAGCCTCGCGGGGCCGGCCTCGCGACGCTCGCTGGGCGAGTGGCCGCCCGTTGACGCCACGCCGCTCGATGTCGAGGACGTCTACGACCGCCTGGCTGAGCGCAGCATCGAGCTCGGCCCCGCCTTCGAGACCCTCACGGCGGCCTGGCGGGAGGGCGACGCGGTGTACGCCGAGCTCACCCTTGCCGACGAGCAGATCGAGCAGGCCACGAAGTTTTCGCTGCACCCCGGCCTGCTGCAGGGCGCGCTCCAGCTTGCGGCTCTTGCCGGCGGGGAGGCGGACTGGGAGGGCGAGATGCCCGCTGCCGCCGGCCTCACCTCGCTGGCGCCGAGCGGCACGACCGTGCTGCGGGTCTGTGCCGCGCGGCACGGCGAGGACGGCCTTTGCCTCGAGTTCGCCGATGGCGACGGCGTGCCGATTGGCTCGGCCCGGGGCCTCGTCTCCGCCCCGATCGCGCCGCAGCAGTTGCCGGGCGGCGCCCGCTCCGGCGGCGGCTCGCTGCTGCGGCTGGAGTGGATTGAGATCGACGCGCCCCTCGACCCCCAAGCGGCCGAACCCACCTTCGTCGTCGAGGACTTGCGCGCCTTGACCCCGGCGTCGGAGTCGCCGTCAAGGGCCGCCCAGGCGGCGGCCGAGCGCGCGCTCGAGCTGCTGCAGGGATGGATTTCTCGGGAGCAGCCCGCGGATTCCCGACCGGCGCTACTGACCGAGGGGGCCCTTGCGTTGGGCTCTGAGGAAGCACCCGACCTCGCGGCGGCGCCGGTCTGGGGGCTGGTGCGCGCGGCCCAGGCCGAGCATCCGGACAGCGTTGCGCTGATTGACCTCGACGACTCAGAGCGCTCACGCGAGTGCTTGCCGGCGGCGCTTCTGCTCGCCGCGGATGAGCCACAGCTGGCGATTCGTGAGGGCAGGATCCTGGCGCCGCGGCTGGTCCGCGCCAGCGATGAGGAGGGGGCTGCGCCACCGGCGCTCGACCCCACCCGCACCGTGCTCGTCAGCGGATGCTCCGGCGCCCTCGGCGCCCTTGTCGCGACTCACCTGGTCGAGGAGCACGGCGCTCGCAACCTGCTGCTGCCCTGCGTCGACGAAGCCGAGGTTTCAGCGGCGGCGAAGCTGAAGGCAAAGCTGGAGGAGCTCGGTTGCGAGGTTCGCGCCGAGCTCTGCGATCCGGCCGATCGCGAGCAACTGCGAGCGCTGCTCGGCTCGATCGCGCCCGAGCACCCGTTGGCCGTCGTGGTTCACGCCGCCCGCGTCCTCGACGACGGCATCCTCGCTGCGCTCGACCCCGAGCGGCTTGAGCGGGTGATGCGGCCGAAGGTCGATGCGGCCTGGAACCTGCATGAGCTGACCGCGGAGTTGGAGCTCTCCGAGTTCCTGCTCTTTTCCTCGAGCGCGGGCGTCATCGGCGGCGCGGGGCAGGCCAACTACGCGGCCGCCAACGCCTTCCTCGATGGCCTCGCCGCCTATCGGCGCGCCGGCGGCCTGCCCGCCGCCGCGCTCGCCTGGGGCCTGACCGACCTGGGCGAGGCCGGCGAGGAGCTGACTGATGCGGCTCGCGCTCGCCTCGGGCGCGCCGGCATGGCGGCGCTGTCGCCGGCTCGCGCTCTCGAGCTCTTCGACCGCGCCCGTGGGCGCGAGGAGTCGCTGCTGATGCCGATTGAGCTCGACACTTCGGGACTGCGCGCTCAGGCGCGCGAAGGTGTCCTCGCCCCGGTCATGCGGAATCTGGTCAAGGTCTCCGTGCATTCACGCCGCGAGCAGGGCTCGCTCGCGGAGCTGCTGGCGGGAGTGGCCGAGGCGGAGCGCCCGGCCCTGGTTTTGGAACTGATTCGCGATCACGTCGCCGCAGTGCTCGGATACAGCTCCGGCCAGGAGGTGGATCCCGAGCGGGCCTTCCTCGAGCTCGGCTTCGACTCGCTGGGCGCGGTTGAGTTGCGCAACCGCCTTACGGCCGCCACCGGCATGCATTTTCCGCCGACCCTCGCTTTCGACTATCCCTCTCCCGCGGCGCTCTCCGGTTATCTCGTCGCCGAGGTGGCGGCGCAGGGTGGGGCCAAGAGCCCGGAGGTTGAAGTCGAGGAGGCGCTGGCGGGGCTGGAGGCGAAGCTCGCCGGGCTTGACGACGACCGCGGGGTGCGGGAGCGGATCGGCATGCGACTGCGCTCCGCCCTGGCCGAGATGTCCGCGGCCGAGGCCGAGGAGGACGAGGCGGCGACGGACGACCTCACCTCGATGTCGCACGACGAGGTGTTTGCCCTGATCGACGAGGAGATTGGCGATGACTGACGAGGCGAAGCTTCGCGAGTATCTGGAGAAGGCGGCGGTCGACCTGCGCAAGGCCCGGCGCCGCGTGCGAGAGCTCGAGCGCAGCGCCCACGAGCCGATCGCGATCGTCGGCATCGGCTGCCGTTACCCCGGTGGGGCGAGCACACCAGAGAGGCTCTGGGATCTGGTGGCGAGTGGGACCGATGCGATCTCGCCCTTCCCGGCCGATCGCGGCTGGGACCTGGAGCGGCTCTATGACCCCGATCCCGACAACGTCGGCACCACCTACGTTCGCGACGGCGGCTTCGTCGAGGGCGCCACCGATTTCGACCCGGTCTTCTTCGGGATCAGCCCGCGCGAAGCGCTGCTGATCGACCCCCAGCAGCGACTCCTGCTGGAAGCCTCCTGGGAGGCGCTCGAATACGGGGGGATCGATCCCCGCGGGCTGCGAGGAAGCCAGACCGGCGTCTTCGCCGGGGCCGGGACCTCCGACTACGCCCCGGCCGTGATCGCCGCGTCAGCGGGCGCCGGGGCGTTGATCGTCGGCACCTCGTCCAGCGTCGTCTCGGGAAGGGTCTCCTACAGCTTCGGCTTCGAGGGCCCGGCGATGACCGTCGACACCGCCTGCTCCTCCTCGCTGGTCGCGATGCACCTCGCGATCCAGGCGCTGCGGGGCGGCGAGTGCCCGCTGGCGCTGGCCGGCGGGGTCGCGGTGATGTGCACCCCGGTCGGCCACGTCGACCTCAACAGCTCGCGCGGGCTTGCCCCGGACGGGCGCTGCAAGGCCTTCGCCGAGGGCGCCGACGGCACCGGCTTCTCGGAGGGCGTTGGCGTCTTGGTCCTCGAGCGCCTCTCGGAGGCTCGCCGCAACGGCCACCGCGTCCTTGCCGTCGTGCGCGGGTCGGCGATCAACCAGGACGGGGCCTCCAACGGTCTCAGCGCTCCCAACGGCCCTTCCCAGGAGAGGGTGATCCGCCAAGCCCTGGCCAACGCCGGGCTGGCGCCGCAAGAGATCGACTTGGTCGAGGCCCACGGCACCGGCACCCCGCTTGGCGACCCGATCGAGGCAGGGGCGCTCTTCGCCACCTATGGCCGGGACCGGGAGAGGCCGTTGAGGTTGGGTTCGGTCAAGTCCAACATCGGCCACACCGCCGCTGCGGCGGGTGCCGCCGGCGTGATCAAGCTGGTGATGGCGATGCAGGCCGGAGTTCTGCCCAAGACGCTTCACGCTGATCACCCCTCCTCCCAGATCGACTGGTCCTCGGGCTCGATTGAGCTGCTCGCCGAGGCGGAGCCGTGGGAGGTCGACGAGCGGCCGCGCCGCGCCGCGGTCTCCTCGTTTGGGGTGAGCGGCACGAACGTGCACCTGATTCTGGAGCAGGCGCCTGCCGAGGAGGGCGGCCTCGACGAGGCAGACGAGGCCGATGCTTCGTCCCCGCCGCTTCCCGGCGTGACCCCGATCGTGATCTCGGCCAAAACGGAGGCGGCCCTGCGCGATTCCGCGGCGCAGCTGGCCTCGCACTTGGAGGCCCGGCCCGATTTGGAGCCGCTGGACGTCGGCTTCTCGCTGGCGACGATGCGGCCGCGCTTCGAGCACCGCGCGGTGGCGCTGGCGGCGGATCGTGCGGAGCTCACCGAGCAGCTTGCGACCCTGGCTCAAGGAGGGGAAGCGACGGCCGCCTGGCGCGGGGTCGCTCGCCGCGAGGGGCGACCGGCCTTCCTCTTCCCGGGCTTTGGCTCGCAGTGGGATGGGATGGCGGTGGAGCTGCTCGGTTCCTCGCCGTTCTTCGCCACGCAGATTGGCCAATGCCAGGAAGCGCTGGAGCCCTACGTCGAGTGGTCGATCGAGGGCGTCCTGCGCGGGTCCGAGGGATCGCCGCCGTTGAGCGACACCGACGTCAGCTCCCTGGTGCTCTTCGCGATCATGATCTCCCTGGCGAAGCTGTGGCGGGCGTGCGGGGTCGAGCCGGCCGCGGTGGCGGGTCACTCGCAGGGCGAGGTGGTGGCGGCGCACATCGCCGGCGGCCTCTCCCTGGACGATGCCGCGCGGGTGGCGGCGCTTCGAAACAAGGCCCTGCGTCGACTGCTCGGACTGGGCTCGCTGGCGTCGATTGCGCTGCCCGCCGCCGAGCTCGAGCCGCGCCTGCGGCGCCGCAGCGGTGAGCTCGAGCTGGCCGCCGTCAACGGCCCCGCGGCGACCGTCGTCTCCGGCGAGGTCGAGCCGCTGGAAGAACTGGTCGCCGAGTGCAAGGCCGAAGGCGTGCGGGCGAGAAAGGTCCCCGGCACGGTCGTGGCTTCGCACTCAGCGCAGGTCGAGTCGCTGCGCGAGGAGCTGCTCGACTCGCTGGCGCCGATCTCCCCGCGCTCGGGGGAGACTCCCTTCTACTCCACGGTCACGGCGGAGCTGCTCGACACCGCTGAGCTCGACGCGGCCTACTGGTATCGCAACGCTCGCCACACGGTGCTGCTCGAGCCGACGGTCCGACGCTTGATCGACCGGGATATTCAGGCGCTGGTCGAGGTTTCCCCGCATCCTGTCCTGGCCGTCGGCCTGCAGCAGACTTTGGAGGCGGCGACCGGCGATCCCAACTCGGTCGCGGTGCTCGGCACGCTGCGTCGCGACGAAGGCGGCGGCGATCGCTTCGCCCGCTCGCTGGCGGAAGCTCATGCGGCCGGGGTCGACGTCGAGTGGGGGTCGTTCTTCGATGGCGCCGAGGCGCGGCCGGTAACCCTGCCCACCTATCCGTTTCAGCGTCGCCGCCTCTGGCTCGAGTCCACTGCCACGGCCGGTGACGCCGGCGCCGCGGGTCTCGGTGACGCCGCTCACCCCCTGCTCGGGGCGACGATCGAGTTCCCCGACGACGAGCGCCTGCAGTTGAGCGGCCGGCTTTCGCGCTCCAGCCACCCTTGGCTGGCCGATCACAAGGTGCTTGGAGAGGCGGCCGTGCCAAGCTCCGCCCTGGTCGAGGTCACGCTCGCCGCCGCCGCCGCGATCGGGGTCGAGGGAGTGGAGGAGCTCACCCTGGAGGCGCCGCTGACGCTGCCCGACTCGGGCGCGGTGCAGATCCGCATCGGCATCGACGAGCCGCTCGAGGGCAAACGCGTCCTCGCCGTCCACTCCCGGCTCGAGGGCGAGCGGGAGGACCCCGAGCCGGAGCAGTGGGTGCGCCACGCCGTCGGCGTTCTGGGTCAAGGGGTCGAGCGCGTTGTCGAGCCGTGGGCGAGGGAGGCGGAGTCCTGGCCACCGGCGGGGGCGGAAGAGCTCGACGTTGAGCTCGTCTACGACCGCCTGGCCGAGGCCGGCTTCGAGTACGGCCCCGCCCTCCGATGCCTGCGCTCGGCCTGGCGCGATGGCGAGGAGGTGCTGCTCGAGGTCTCGGTCGGGGAGGCACAGGAGGACGCCGCGGCCGGCTTCGGGGTTCATCCAGCGCTGCTCGAATCGGCGGTCCGCGCGGCGCTCGAGCTTGTCCCGGGTGGGCGCGATGCAGCCGGGCCGAGCTGGCCCGCCGTCTGGCGTGGGGCTCGCCTAACAAAGCGGTCCCCGGCCGCGTTGCGGGTTCGGGCAGCCGGCGAGAACGGCGAAATAACCCTGAGCGCGGTCGACGAGAGCGGCGAGGCGGTGCTCTCGATCGACTCGGTGCGGCCGCGTGCGGTCGATCGGGCACAGGTCAAGGCCGCCCGCCGAAAGCAATCGCTCTTCCGGGTCGATTGGCATGCGCTCAAGCCCCCGCCGGGGACCGGGATCGGTTCTGTGGCGATAGTCGGAGACGACGACTGCGGCGATCTAGACGCGGATCGCTACCCGGACCTCGCCGCCCTGATCGAGGCGGTTGAGGCCGGCGCCCCCGTTCCCGAGGCGGTTCTCGTCGGCTTCCGGTCCGGGCGCGACGACGGCGCCGACCTTGCCGCGCAGGCCAGGGCGCGGGCGCTGCGGGCGCTTGATCTCGCCAAGGCATGGATCGCGGCGGGCCCGCTCGGCGATGCTCGGCTCACGTTTCTCACCAAGGAGGCCGTTGCGGTCGCCGAAGGCGACCGGCCCAACCTCGAGATCGCCCCGATCTGGGGTCTCGTTCACTCGGCCCGCTCCGAGCACAGCGGGCGCTTCGCGGTGATCGACGTCGACGACGCTCCCGAGTCTTCGCGCGCTTTGGGCGCCGCCCTTCGCGCCGCGGACGCGGAGCCGCAGCTGGCGATTCGCAAGGGCGAGATCTCGGCTCCGCGGATAGCCCGCGCTCGGATCGCCGAGCCGGAGGGGGAAGCTAGGCCGTCGTTCGATCCCGAGAAGACGGTGCTGATCACCGGAGGCCTCAGCGGCATCGGCGCTGCCGTCGCGCGTCATCTGGCGGAGGCCCATGGCGTGCGCCAGCTGCTGCTGGTGAGCCGACGTGGAGCCGCGACGGACGGAGCCGACGACCTCGTCGCCGAGCTCGCCGCCCTGGGCGCGGAGGCGACGGTCGCCGCCTGCGACGTCTCCGATCTCACCGAGCTGGAAGCCCTGCTCGACTCGATTCCGTCGCAGTGGCCGCTGGGCGCGGTGATCCACTCCGCCGCGGTGCTCGACAACGGGGTGATCGACTCCCTTGACGGGGATCGGCTCGACCGGGTGATGCGCCCCAAGGTCGATGCCGCATGGCACCTGCACGAGCTGACCAAGGACCTGGATCTTTCCCGCTTCGTGGTTTTCTCCTCGGTGAGCGGCCTGATCGGAAGCGCCGCCCAGGCCAACTACGCCGCCGCCAACACCTTCCTCGACGCCCTTGCAGCCCACCGCCAGGCGCAGGGGCTACCGGGAACCTCGATGGCATGGGGGGGTTGGGTGCAGGAGACCAGCTTGATCGAGGCGCTCAGCGAGGTCGACCGGGCGCGGCTGGAACGGACCGGCATCGCCGCGGTCCTGCCCGAGGATGGTCTGGAGCTCTTCGATCTCGCCTGTTCGGATGATGCCCCGCTGCTGGCGCCGGTGGCCTTCAACCGGGCCGCGCTGCGGGCGCAGGCCGAGGCCCGAATGCTGCCCGCGGTGCTGAGCGGCCTGGTTGGCGCCAGGGTCGAGCTCAAGCCGGAGACGGGTTCGCTGCGGGCGCGTCTGCAGGGAGTGGCGGAGGACCGACAGGAAGCGGTGGTGCTCGAGCTGGTTCGCGGCCAGGCTGCGGCGATCCTCGGCTACGGGTCCAACGACGAGGTGGGCGCCGACCAGATCCTGCAGGAACTGGGCTTCGACTCGCTGGGCACGGTGGAGCTTCGCAATCGTCTCACCGCCTCGACCGGGATAGCGCTGCCGATCCTGGCGCTGGCCGACAACCCCACCCCGGCGGGCATCGCTAGGTACCTGCTGAAACAGGTCAGGGAAGGCGCCGATGATGCAACGGCCGGGGGGGAGGGTTCCGCTGCCGCCGATGGCGTTCACCGTGACATTTCATTCGTATCGCTGCTCGGACGGGCATATGAAAGAGACGAGTTGGATGATTTCGTCGAGCTGTTGAGCAGCGCATCGCGGTTTCACACCTCCTTTGAGACATCCGCCGAAGCCGAGGGAAGTCTCCGGCCGGTGCGCCTTGCCGATGGTGAAACCGATTCGAGCCTGATCCTGATTCCCTCGGTAGGGCCGATGTCCGGTCCGCATGAGTACGTAAAATTGGCACGCGGCTTTCGTGAAATTCGGCCGGTGTTCACTTTTCCACTCTGGGGGTTCACCCAGGGTGAGCCATTGCCGGAGAGCGCCGGCGCCGCAATCGAGGCGCAGGCGGACGCGATTCTGCAGGCCGACGTGGGCCCCGAGTTCGTTCTCGGGGGGCACTCCTCCGGGGGGTGGCTCGCGCACGCGATCGCCGATCGCCTGGCGGCTATAGGCGCGCCTCCTAGCGCCGTGCTCCTGCTCGATACCTACCTCCCCGATTCCCCTTTGCTGAGCCAAATGCTGCCGGCAATGCTGGCGGCAGCGCAGGGAGTCGAGGCGGGTGAGATGAGGATCGACGACGCCCGTCTGATCGCCTTGGGCGCCTACCGGAGGATCTTCGGCGACTGGCGGCCGCCGGTGCTCGACGTCCCCACCGTGCTGGTTCGGGCCCGCGAGCCGGCATGGGAGCTGGCGGGCGGCGGCGGGGGCGAGTGGCGAGCATCGTGGGAGCCCTCAGAGGCGGTGGTGGAGACGCCGGGCAACCATTTCACCATGATGACCGAGCACGCTGCGGAGACGGCGGAAGCGGTGAGAAATGTGCTTGACAAGATGTGTGTAAAACTAAACACAGCGGAGTTCGCAAAATGATAAGGTTCATACTGTGAATAACCAGGGGCAGGATTCTTCAACTGGGATGAGGGAAATGGTCAGCCTGCTGAGGACGGGAAGTAAGGGTGTGTTTCCACAGGCCACGGACGGGTACATCGACCTACTGGCCGATCGCGATGCGATTGGCCCCCACCGCGGACAGCAGGTATTTCACAAAAAGCTGCTCGCGTTTGTGTACGAGCGACTGTGGCGGCCGCTCGTCTCCCGCGTTTTCTTCGGCCTTCGCGGACCCGGCGCGGCCAAAGAGAAGCGCCTGACGCTCGAGATGCTAGGGGTATCGCCAGGCAACCGTGTCATCGATGTCGGTTGCGGGCCCGGAAACTACACACGGGCTTTGGCTGCGGCCTCGGGCAGCGGGTTGGTGGTGGGGATCGACGCCTCGGGAGCGATGGTCGCCGCGGCGGCGAAGCGTGGCAGCCCGGCCAACGCCGGCTACCTGCGGGCGGATGCCTGTGCGCTTCCCTTCGGTGACGGCACCTTCGACGCCGCCTGCAGCGTTGGCGTGATTCACCTGATCGAGAAGCCGATGCTCGCCCTCGGCGAGATGGTCAGGGTGCTTGCGCCCGGGGGACGGTTGGCGGTCGTCGCCAGCTGCGCGCCCGAGGGCCGGCCGCGCAGTGTGCGGGGCGGTGTGACCGTCTTTGCGCGCGGCGAGTTGGCCGAGTGGTTTCGCGAGCACGGCCTTGTCGATATCGATCAGCGAGTGGTGCGGCGGGGGCAATTCCTCTCGGCGCGAAAGCCGGATGAGGTCAATGGAGGCCGCTGAGATGAACGCAATCGCGAAGTTGGACGTCGAGCCCGGAACACTGCCGGAGACAATGGCAGCCTGGGTGATCCGCCAGGAGCGCGAGGGCGAGCCCAACGACGCCTTCCAGCTCGAGCAGATCGAGGTACCCGAGCCGGGTCCCTTCGAGGTGATCGTGCGGGTGATGGCCGCGGGCGTCAACTTCAACAACGTCTGGGCGGCGCTGGGCAAACCGGTCTCGGTCTTCGGCTACGGCGACCACCCCGAGTACGGCCACCACATCGGTGGCTCCGACGCTTCGGGGATCGTCTGGAAGGTCGGCGAGGGCGTCACCCGTTGGAAGCCGGGCGACGAGGTGGTTATGCACACCGCCCAGGTTTCCTACGAGGACGTAGAGGTGCACGGGTTCGACCCGCTCGCCGCACCGACCGTCAAAGCTTGGGGCTACGAGACGACCTGGGGCTCCTTCGCCCAGTTCACCAAGGTGCAGGCCCAGCAATTGCTGTCGCGTCCGCAGAACACCTCATGGGCCGAGGCCGCTTCCTACGGCCTCGCCTACTTCACCGCCTACCGAATGCTGATCGACCAGTGCAAGCTGCAGCCCGGCCACAACGTGCTGATCTGGGGCGCGGCCGGTGGCCTCGGTGTCTTCGCGATCCAGCTCTGCAAGGCGACCGGCGCCAACGCCGTCGGCGTCGTCTCCTCCGACGAGAAGGGCGAGCTGGTCAAGCAGCTCGGCGCGGTCGACTACATCAACCGGGCCGAGTTCGGCGAGATGATGCGGACCTCGGAGAACCTCACCGATCCCGCCAAGGACAAGGAGCGCTTCAAGGCCTCGCGCGGCTTCGCCAAGCGGGTCAAGGAGATCCTCGGCGACGCCCCCGACATCGTCTTCGAGCACGTCGGCCGGGCGACCTTCCCGACCTCGGTCTTCGTCTGCAAGCCCTTCGGCAAAGTCGTGATCTGCGGCGCCACGACGGGCTTCCAGCTCGACTTCGACGTGCGCTACCTGTGGATGCGCCAGAAGCAGATCATCGGCTCGCACGGAGCCAACGCTTATCAGGCGATGCAGGCCAACCAGCTAATGGCCGAGGGCAAGATCCGGCCGGTGCTCTGGCGAACGATGGACTTCGAGGGAATCCCCGAGGCACACCAGCTGCTGTACGAAAACAAGCACCTCGGCAAGATCGCGATCCTGGTCGGGGCCGAGTCCGAGGACGCGGGGCGCAGGGAAGACGGACCCGGCGCGATCCGGGTATAGCGAACGATGGGGGAACGTAGAGAATGGTCTTGAAGACCCACCGCTGGGGGCCGCCGGGAGCGCAGTCCGTCGTCTGCGTGCACGGGGTGGCCCAGCACGGCGGGGTGTTTGAGGGCCTGGGAAAGCGCCTCGTTGCCGCGGGCCACTCGGTCCTCGCGGTCGATCTGCGCGGGCATGGCGAGTCGGGTCGGGTGCCTCCCTGGGACAGCGCTACCCACGTGGACGATCTGATCGAGACCCTGGACGCCGCGGGGGTGGAGCGGGCGAGCTGGGTCGGGCACAGCTTCGGCGGTCGGCTCGTGGCCGAGGCCGTCGCGCGGGTACCGGAGCGCAGCGACCGCCTCGTCCTTCTCGACCCCGGCCTCGAAGTGGAGGCCGAGGCAGCGCTGCGAAGTGCTGAAATCGATCGCCTCGACTGGAATTTCGCGACCGCGGACGGGGCGCTCAACGCCCTTCTCTCCAGTGATTCGGTCGTCGCCGCCCCGCGCGAGGTGGTTGCCGCCTACGTGCGGAGCGACGTTCGCAAGGGGCCCGACGGGCGCTTCCGCTTCGGCTTCTGTCCCGGCGCCGCGGTCGTCGCCTGGAGTGAGATGGCGCTTCCGGCCCCGCCGATCGCGCGGCTCCCGACCCTGATCATTCGCGCCGCGGTCCCTCTCTTGTCTCCGGACGGCGCCCAGGAATCGCGCTACTCGGACGCTCTCGGCGACTTGCTCACGGTGACCACCGTTCCCAACGGGCACAACGTCCTCTGGGAGTCACCGGTGGAGACCGGCGAGGCGGTCGAGCGTTTCCTCGGCGACGCGGTCGGCGAGCGCCGCCCGCGGGCTTAGCGGCGCGGACCCGACTCGCACTCGTGCGACTGCCCGAGACCCGGGCCGCCATCGCAGTAGTCGTTGCCGCCGCCGCCGTAGAGCTGGTCGGCGCCGGCGCCGCCGTAGAGGCGATCTTTGCCGCCATCGCCGTGGCAGCCGTCCTGGCCGGCGCCCATCACGCATTCGTCCTTCCCCGGCCCGCCCCAGCAGCCGTCGCTGCCGTCACTCGTCCGACAGTAATCATCGCCGGTGTCGCCGACGCAGTCGGTGTTGTCCGGGCCCGAGATGCAGATGTCGTCACCGGCGCCGCCGATGCAGCGGTTGCGCGGCGAGTCCTGCGGGTAACAGGTGTCCGCCTCAGCGTTGCCGATCAGCTTGTCCGAGCCGGAGCCGAGGTAGGCGGTCAGCGGTACCGGCAGCGGGTCCAGCACGGTGACCTTGTCATCGGCCGGGCCCATTTCGACGATCACCGAGGAGGCCTCGGCGAGGCGGCAGGAAACGGCGCCGTAGCCGGCCTCCACTCGGCAGCCGCTCGGCCCGTCCGCGGTCTCGTGGCCATTGACCAGCAACTGGCCGTCGCTGACGCTGAGGCGCAGGTGCGAGCCCGAGTCATCGCCGCGGATCAAGATGATCCCGCCCCGCGGCGAAGCTGAGCCGCTGAGCCCAAAGAAAGCCAGGGTGACGACGGTGGTGGCTGTGAGCAGCGCGCGGCGCAAGCTCAGGCACGCAGGCTGGCCAGCGCGTCGTCGCGGCTCGGGTGGGTCGGGATCGTCGCCTCGAGCCCGGTGACCTCGAGCACCCGCTTGACCTGGTCACCGATCCCGCAGATCGAGAAGCGATCGTCGAGCGCCTGCCAGGCCGTGACTATCAGGGCGATCCCGGTTGAGTCGATGAATTCACAGCGGCTCAGGTCGATCAGCAGGTTCGAGTCCGGCGCCGACAAGGGCGCCTCGAGCTGGCGCTCGAGCTCGGGCGCGGTGTTCATGTCCAGCTCGCCCTCGACCTGGATCACCGACACGCCCTGCCTCTGCTCGCTGCGGACTTTGAACGGCGCGGGAGTCAACGCGGTCCGATGCTACTGGAGCCCGGCCCGGTCCCGGGTGCCCTTTCAGCCGAGCAGCTGATCGAAGCGCAGGGCGGCGCGGGTCGGCAAAACCAGCGAGTCGCTGTGGTGCAGGAGACCGGCGCCGGCGAGGTCGCGCACGGCGCGTTCGACCGCGTCGCGTCGGCCAAACGAGTCGTGGTCGGGGTCGAGTTCGCGAACCAGTTCCTCGACCGTGACCGCGGTCGGGTGGAGGGCGAGGACGTGTTGCAGAACCGCGGACTCCTGTGCCCGGTCCTCGTCAACGGTCTTGCGGATGTCGTCCCTGTGCTCCACGCCTGCCTGCATAAGAGAACCGTCAGCCTTTCTCTTCCCCCTGCGAGCGATTTTTCTTCGGCCGGCCCTTGGTCGTCCTCAGGGCCGTCCGCGCCCACTGCGCCCGCATCGCAGCGCGGTAGAAGTGCTGGGTCGAGCCGCGGATCTGCTTCGTCCGCACCAGCTTGATCGCCCCGCATTCGGCCAGCACCCTGACGTGATAGCTGAGCGCGCTGAGCGGCTCGTCGAGGTCGATGGCAAGTTCACGCGGGCTGATCTGACCGCTGTCCTCGATCATCTTGCGCAGGATCCGGCGGCGCAACGGATGCGCGAGGGCGGTGAACAGGTCGTTCGCCTTGTTGCTGTCCCCCGTCGCCATGGCGAGCAATATAGAGCAAACGAAATCTATTGTCTGTAGAGGCTTTGTCTTCAAGCACAAGATTTTGCAGACCGCGGTGGCTCAGGCGTCCTCGCGAACGCCGCCCATTTCGGTGAAGACGGCGGTTGGTCCACCGTCTTCGCGCTGCTCGTCGGCGATCACATGGGAGACGGCGTTGATCAGCGCCAAGTGGGTGAAGGCCTGCGGGAAGTTGCCCAGGTGGCGGCCGCTCTGTGGCTCGAGCTCCTCGGCGAAGAGGTCGAGCCAGCCGGCCGCCTCAAGCAGGCGCTCGCAGAGCGCCCGTGCCCGCCCGGCCTCGCCGATCTCCGAGAGCGCCGAGACCAGCCAGAAGGAGCAGATCAGGAAGCTGCCCTCCTCGCCGCTGAGCCCGTCGTCGGTCTCTTCGACCTTGTAGCGCAGGACGAGGCCGTGTTGGGTCAGGTCGGCCGCGATCGCCTCGACCGTGGCCCGCACCCGCTCATCGTCGGGGGGAAGGAAGCGCAGCAGCGGGATCAGCAGGGTCGAGGCATCGAGTGCGTCAGTCTCGTAGTGCTGGCGGAAGACGCCGTCGCGGACGCCGCGCTCGAGGATCTCCACCTTCATCTCGTCCGCTGTCTTTTCCCACCCCTCGGCGACATCCTCGAAGCCGAGGCTCGTGGCGAGGCGGGCACCGCGGTCGACGGCGACCCAGATCATCAGCTTCGAGGAGACGTAGTGTTGGGGCTCACCGCGCGACTCCCAGATTCCCTGGTCGGGGTTGGGCCAGGCTTTGATCGCCGCCTCCACCTGGTAGCGGACCAGCTGCCGGTCGGCCTGGGTGCCGGAGCCCCGCAGCGCCTTTTCGTGTAGGTAGATCGAGTCCAGCAGGGCGCCCCAGACGTCGTTCTGGCGCTGGTTGTAGGCGCCGTTGCCGATCCGCACCGGGCGGGCGCCGCCGTAGCCGCTGAGGTGGTCGAGCGTGCTCTCGGTCAGCTCGCGCTCGCCGCCGATCCCGTACATGATCTGCAGGTCGGGGTTGTCCTTGCAGACGTCGAGGATGAAGCGCATGAAGTCGCGCGCCTCCTCGTCGAAGCCGAGCGTGTGCAGGGCCCAGAGGGTGAAGGTCGAGTCGCGGATCCAGCTGAAGCGGTAGTCCCAGTTGCGTTCGCCCCCCGGCGTCTCGGGCAGCGAGGTGGTGGGGGCAGCGACGATCGCGCCGCTCGGCGTGTAGGTCAGCCCCTTCAGCACCAGCGCCGAACGCTGCAGGTGGATGCGCCAAGGATGGTCGGGAAATTTGCCGGCGCGCAGCCATTCGCGCCAGAACTCTTCGGTCGAGTCGAGCCGCTCCAAGGCCTCGGGGGCGCTGCGCGGGCCACCGAGGTCGCCATCTCCCCAGGTGATCGCGCAGAAGCCGCTCTCGTCCTCGCGCAGGTGCAGCTTGCCGCGGGCGGCGCCGTCGTCGAGGGTCAGCTCCATGTCGCTGGTCAGGCAGAGCTCGCTGCCGTCGCTGCCGCTGGCCACCGCCTCGCCCAGCTCGCCACCGCTCCAGCGAGCGGCCTCGGCGCCGTAGCCGAAGCGCGGTAGGCACTCCATCTCCACCTCGACCTCACCATCGACGCAGGTAACGAGGCGCAGCAGCGAGCGATCGGACTCGTGCCCGGTCTGGGGCCGGCCGTCCGAGCCGTTGCCGGCTGGCGCCCAATCGGCGATCGAGAGCATGTCATGGGTGACGAGCCAGCCACTGTCGGTGACCCAGGTCGTCTCGATCACCAGCGTGCCCGGCTCGTAGCGGCGGCTGATCGGCACGATCACGCCCTTCGGGGCGAGCTTGAAGTGGCCGGCGCCGCGGTCGAGCAGGGCGCCGAAGGCGCTGGGAGAGTCGAAGCGGGGCAGGCAGAGCCACTCGACCGCGCCGTCGTAGGAGACGAGAGCGCTGGTGTGACAGTCGGAGAGGAAGCCGTAGCCGCCGATCGGGGGGAAGCGAGGGTCGGTGGCTTTCACGCCGTGCCAAGCTACCAGCGTGAGCCTGTTTTTCGCCCACGTCAGCGGTACCTTTGCCCCGGTCGAGGTCTTTCCGATCACGATTGCCGGCGTCCTCTACTGGGGGCGCGCCAGGACCCTCTCCTGGGACGGCCGGCCGGTGCCGCTCTGGCGCCAGCTCTGCTTTGGCAGCGGTCTGCTGCTTATTTCTGTTGCCCTGTTCAGCCCGATTGGTCACATCGCCGAGGAGCTGGTCATCGCCCACATGGTCGAGCACCTGTTGATCGGCGATATCGCCTCGCTGCTGCTCGTCCTCGGCCTGACCAAGTCGCTGCTGCAGCCGATCCTCGCGATCCGCCTTTTCAATCGGCTTCAGGTCCTCGTCCACCCGGCCGTCGCCTTCCCGCTCTGGGCGCTCAACTTCTACCTCTGGCACCTGCCGGCTCTGTATGACGCCGCTTACGGCACGGCGCCGTTGCACGCACTCGAGCACTCGAGCTTCCTCTTCTTCGGCTGCCTGATGTGGATGCCGATCTTCGGGCCGTTGCCGAAGCCGCAGTGGTTCAGCGCCGGCTGGAAGGTCGCCTACGTAATGGCGGTTCGCTTTACCGGCGCGATCCTCGGCAACGTGCTGATGTGGTCGGGCTCGGTGCTCTACCCGATCTACGCGCCGGGTGAGCATTACTGGGGCATCTCCCCGATTGGCGACCAGAGCACGGCGGGAGCGGTGATGATGGTGGAGGGGACCTTCCTCGCCCTCGGTGTGCTCGCCTGGATCTTCCTCGAGGTCGCCCGCGAAGGGACCGAAAAGCAGCGCCTGCTTGATCTCGCCTACGAGCGGGGCTTCAGCCTCGACGAGCGGCGTGCCCAGCGAGCCGTCGCCGCCGGTCACGGTGCACTGCTGGAAGAACGACTGGCGGCGCCCGAGAATGAGCCGGGACACGATCCTGCCTGAGCGTCGGCCCCTTCTGCTGCTGGCCCTGGTCTTCGTCGTCGGCGCCGCCAGCCTCGGCGCCGAGATCGCCGCCGCCCGCCTACTGGCACCTTATTTCGGTGCCTCGACGATCGTCTGGGCGAACACGATCGGGGTCGTCCTCGTCGCCCTCTCGGTCGGCTACTGGTTCGGCGGTCGCTTTGCCGACCGCCATCCGCACATGCGCGGGCTCTGCCTGCTCGTTCTCGCCGCGGCCCTACTGATCGCCGCCGTGCCCTTCGCCGCCCGCCCCTTCCTCGGCTTCTCGGTTGATGCCTTCGACAGCGTCTCGGTCGGCGGTTTTGCCGGCTCCCTCTTCGGAGTGCTGGTGCTGGTCGCGGCGCCGGTTACCCTGCTCGGCGCGGCTGCCCCTTGGGCGGTGCGCCTCGCGGCGCCGGAAGCCAGTAATTCCGGCGCGGTGGTCGGGCGGCTCTATGCGACCTCGACCGCCGGCTCGCTGATCGGCACGATGCTGGCGGCGCTACTACTGATTCCGTTACTGGGGACCCAGCGCACCTTCCTCGTCTTTGCCCTGGCGCTGGCCCTCGTCGGGGCCGCCGGTCTGGGCTGGCGGTTTGCAGCCGTGCCGGCCGCACTCGCCCTGGCGATCTCCCTGCCGGTCGGCACGATCAAGGCCGCCGGCACGGGTCGCGTCCTCTTCGAGGCCGAGACCCCCTACGAGTACGCCAGGGTCGTCGAACATCCAGACGGCGCCCGCGTGCTGGAGCTGAACGAGGGACAGGCGGTGCACTCGCTCTATCGCCCGGGCAAATACCTGACCGGCGACTACTGGGACGGTCACCTCGTGCTGCCCTTCGCTGCTCGCGCGCGCTCACCCCGACGAATCGCGATCCTCGGCAACGGCGCCGGCACGGTGGCGCGCGCGTTCGGCCACTTCTTCCCCCACACCGCCGTGGACGCGGTCGAGATCGATGGCGAGCTGACCGAGCTAGGCCGCCGTTACTTCGATCTGCGCAACCCTCGCATGCGGGTCTTTGCCGAGGATGCCCGGCCCTGGCTGCGGCGCTCGTCGGGCGGTTACGACGCGATCATGGTCGATGCCTACCGGCAGCCGTACATCCCCTTCTACCTGGCGACCCGGGAGTTCTTCGAGCTCGCCCGCGAGCGCCTTACTTCGCGCGGTGTCGTCGTTATCAACGTTGGTCATCCGCAGGGAAGTCAGGAGCTGGAGCGGGTTTTGGGGAGGACCATGGCGGCTGCTTTCCCGACAATCCTGCGCTATCCGATCGAGTCGACGAACACCCTGCTGCTGGCCGGCGAGGGGCGGCTCTCGCCGGCGCGGTTGCGTCTCAGCGCCGGCTCGCTGCCGCGTGGCCTGCGTCCGCTCGCGCTCAGCGCTGCCGCGTCGCTGTCGCTCCGTCTCGCTGGCGGCGCGGTCTATACCGACGATCGTGCCCCGGTCGAGTGGCTGGTCGACTCTTCCCTGCTGGAATACGCAAATGAGGAGTAGCCGCATCAATTCCGCGCTGATCAGGACCAGGGCCTGGCTGGTGACCGGTCCGCTGGGCCGTGGCCTCGCCTTTGCGATCGACTTCGGCGTCGCCGTCCGCACCGGCTTCAGGCAGCGCCGCGGTTAGGGCGCCAGTCCGGGGTGCAACGTTTTGTCCATCCAGAAGGGGGACAACGCGTTGCAGCGGGGCCGATTCCTCTAGGGTCCGCCGTTCTTGAAGACCGATGTCACAGAGCTGCCCGACTCGCGTGTGCGGGTCGAGGTGGAGGTTCCTGCCGATCTGGTCGATCGCGGCGTGCAGCGCGCCGCCCGCAGCCTCGCCCGCGAGATGCGGATGCCGGGCTTTCGCAAGGGCAAGGCGCCGCCCTCGCTGGTGATCCAGCGGCTTGGTTTCGGCGCCGTGATGCAGGAGGCGGTCCGCGACTCGCTGCCCGAGTGGTACGAGCAGGGCCTGCTGCGCTCCGGGGTCAGCCCTGTCGGCGACCCCGAGATCGAGATCGTCTCCTCGCCCGAGGCCGAGGGCGAGCCGCTGGAGTTCAAATTCGAGATCGGCGTCCGCCCCAAGGCCAAGCTGGGCGAGTACAAGGGCATCGAGGTCGGCAAGGCCGAGGCTGAGCCGACCGAGGAGATCGTCGACCGCGAGGTCGAGCGGATCCGCGAGGGCTTCACCAAACTCGAGCCGGTCGAGCGCGCCGCCGCAGAGGGCGACGTGCTGCTGATCGACTACGAGGGCCTGATCGACGGCAAGGCCTTCGAGGGCGGCAAGGAAACCGACGGCATGCTGGAACTCGGCAGCGGCCGCTTCATCGAGGGCTTCGAGGAGCAACTGGCCGGGGTCAAAGGCGGCGAGCAGCGCGAGGTCAAGGTCACCTTTCCCGCGGATTACCAGGCCGAGCACCTCGCCGGCAAGGAGGCGGTCTTCAACGTCGACGTCAAGGAGGTGCGGGAGAAAGTCCTGCCCGAGCTCGACGACGATTTCGCCTCCGAGGCCTCGGAGTTCGAGACGCTCGAGGAGCTGCGGGCCGACATCGGCAAACGCGTCTCCGAGGCGGTCGACGAGCGTGCCGAGCAGGACTTCAGGGTCGCTGCCGTCGACGCCGCTGCGGCCGCTGCCACGGTTGAGATCCCTGACGCGCTCGTCGAGGCGCGCGCGGCGGAGCGCTGGGAGCGGGTCGAACGCCAGATCGCCGGCCGCGGAATGAGCCCCGACTCCTTCCTGCAGATGCAGGGCAAAACTCGCGAGGAGGTGCTGGAGGAGTCCAAGCCCGACGCCAAGCGCGAGCTCGAGCGCGAGGCGGTCCTGGCGGCGATCGCCGAGGCGGAGGCGATCGAGGTCTCCGAGGAGGAAATGGTCGAGGCGCTCGCCCACACCGCCGAGCACGAGCGCACGACGCCGGAGAAGCTGCTTGCCCGCCTGCGTGAGAACGGCCGCGACGCGATGGTCCGCGAGGACATCCAGGTGCGCAAGGCAATTGATGTAGTCGCCGAATCAGCCGTGCCGATCCCGCTCGAGCAGGCTGAAGCCCGCGAGAAAATCTGGACTCCGGAGAAAGAGCAAGAGGAGAAGGGCGAGCTCTGGACGCCCGAGAGCAGCTCCTAGCCGCACGTTCGATCTTTGCCGCGCACGGATTCGTGCAGACATAGGGTTGGGATACCAAATACCGATGAGTGTCCCAACGATGAGTTTCTTCTTGTCCAGACCCAAGGCGGTCGCCGCCCTGCTCTTCGCGGCGATCTTCCTGCTCAGGGCGACCGTGGGATCTGTCGGGGACGCGATCAGCTTCCTCTACGTCATTCCGGTAGTGGTAATCGCCACCGCCATCGGTGCCCGTGCCGGCCTCATTGCCGGCACCGTCGCGTTCGTTCTTTCTTCGCTGGGCTCGATCGTCGTCGACCTGCCGGTGAGTCCGCTGGGATACGTGAATCGGGCGCTCGTCTACCTCTTCATCGGCGGCCTGGTCGGTCGCTTCGCGGATCGGCTGCGTGCACTCGAGGCGGAGAGCGCCCGTCACTTCAACCTCTCGCTCGACATGATCAGCACCGCGGGCTTCGACGGTTGCTTCAAGTCGGTCAATCCCGCCTTTGAGCGGATCCTCGGCTATCGGGAAGAGGACCTGGTCGGCCGGCCCTTTCTCGAGTTCGTCCATCCCGACGATCTCGAGAAGACCGAACGGGAGGCGGCAGGGCTCTCCGACGGCAAGACCACGGTTCAGTTCCAAAATCGTTACTTCGACCGCAAGGGCGAGGTGCACTGGCTCGAGTGGGCCTCGGTGCCGCTGCCTGACGAGCACATCATCTACGGCGTTGCCCGTGACATCACCGAGCGCAAGGCAATGGAGGAAGAGCTGGAGCGGCTCTCGCGACAAGACTCGCTCACCGGCCTGCTCAACCGGCGCAGCTTCGACGAGGCGCTCGAGCGCCAGCTGGCCTACACGCGGCGCTATGGCAGCGGCGGGGCGCTGCTGATCGTCGACCTGGACCGCTTCAAGCAGATAAATGACGAGTTCGGGCACCCAGCGGGTGACCGAGTCCTCTGCCAGGTTGCCCGCGTGCTCGGTGAAAACCTGCGCAGCACCGACACCGTCGGCCGCTATTCCGACGGCGTCGTGGCCCGCCTGGGCGGGGACGAGTTCGCCCTCTTGCTGCCGGAGGCGGATGCCGTCGGAGCTGAGGCGGTAGCCGAGCGCCTGGTCGCCGCGCTCGCGGCCGCGCCGTTGGAGGTTGAGGGAGGCGAGATCTGGCTGGCGATCAGCGTCGGCGTGGCACTCTTCGACGAGAACGGCTTGCCGCCGGCAGAGGACCTACTTGCGGCGGCCGACCGGGCGATGTACGTGGCCAAGGCGGCGGGCGGCGGCGGCAGCGTCCTTGCAGGCGCGGACGCCTGACGGCATGGCCGGCGTGGCGCTTCTATAGAGTCCCGCCCATGAGTCCTCTGGTCCCAATGGTTGTCGAGCAGACCTCGCGCGGCGAGCGCTCGTTCGACATCTACTCGCGCCTGCTCAACGAGCGGATCGTCTTCCTCGGCACCGAGGTCACCCAGGACATCGCCAACCTGATCGTGGCCCAGCTCCTGCACCTGGAGTCCGAGGATCCCGACAAGGACATCAGCCTTTACATCAACTCGCCGGGTGGCTCGGTCTACTCGGGCCTGGCGATCTACGACACGATGCAGTTCATCAAGCCCGACGTGCAGACGATCTGCGTCGGCATCGCGATGAGCATGGGGGCACTGCTGCTTGCCGGCGGCGCCGCCGGCAAGCGGATGTCGCTGCCCAACTCGAAGATCCTCATCCACCAGGTCTCCTCTGGCTTCCAGGGGCAGGCGACCGACATCGAGATCCACGCCAAGGAGATCATCGACGTCCGCAAACGCCTTGACGAGATCCTCGCCAAGCACACCGGCCAGTCTTTCGAGAAGGTCACGAACGACACCGATCGCGACTACTTCATGAGCGCGGAGGAGGCGAAGGAGTACAACCTCGTCGACCGCGTGATCGAACACCACTAAGGGCCGAGCGCGCCCATCCCGGTAGGGGTTCCGCTTAACGTCGAGGGGTGGGACCGTCCCGATAGGGGTTCCGCTTAACTTTTTGGATGGAGAGTGGCCTGCTGGCGCCTCAAGCTAAGCGCCCAAAAAGTACAAGACGCTCCACCCCTATCGGGACGGTCCTTTTGGCTCTGGCTGTGTTTGCCGTTGGCGTTGCATCCGCCTCGGCCCAGATCTCCGGTCACAGCGGTGGCACGGTGTACTACGGCCACGTCTTTCCGGTCGCCGGCCCGCACGGCACGCGGGGCTACATCGGTGAATTCGGTGCGTCGCGCAGTGGTGGGCGGACTCATGAGGGCTTTGACATTGTTGCCGCCTGCAACACGCCGCTGGTCGCGGTTCGGGGCGGCCGTGTGCTGCGCAGCGGCTACGACCCGGTCCTCTACGGCAACTACCTGCTGATCCACGGCGAAGGCGAGGATCGCAGCTACTTCTACGCCCACATGCCCCGGCCGGCCCTGGTCCGCAGGGGCGACCGGGTCTGGACCGGCGAGCGGGTCGGCGCCGTGGGGGAGACCGGCAACGCGATCACGATCGGCTGTCACCTCCACTTCGAGATCCACGTCCACGGTCAGCCGATAGACCCCGAGCCCTCACTTCGGCGTTGGGACGCCTACAACTGAGCCTGCCTCAGGATGAAGCGATCAAAAAGTGGGACGGCGAATGAGTACTTGCCGAAGCGGTTCTTGTAGATCAGGCCGGCGCCGCACAGGCTCACAAGCATCTGGTTTACGTGGCTGCTCGTAAAAGGCTTGTCGAGCCCTTTCGACGCTTTGACAACTTCCTGCACGGTGAACTCGTCGTCCGGTCTATCCAGCGTTGCGATTGCCCACAGCAGATCGCGCTGTCGGTCTGTCGCTCGCGCCCATCGTCCCGCGAAAAAGTCAGAGTCGAGCTTCAGTGTGATGGCGTCCAACGGAACGGAATACGGAGTCGGCGCTTGTTGCCTTTGCAGTAGCAAGAAGGCGTCAAAGACTTCTCGGCATATGAACTGAATGAAGTAGGGGTATCCCCCCGAATGACTCGCGATCATCGCTACCGACTCATCGGCAAATTGAACAGGGCAGTGCGTGTCCTCAATCGGCTTGATGATTGCCTCTCGACTGGCTTTCTCATTCAGCTTGTCCAGAACGATCACGCGAAACATCCGCTCCGCGAATGTGCGTGCCTCGACGAGCTTTGGAAACAGCGTTGGAAGCCCGGTCAGCGCCAGCATGAAGGGGATCTCCTTTCGCTGGATCGACTGAAAGACATCGAGCAGCAGGGAAAGGGGAAACTCGTTCTGCTTTGCCGAGTCGGCAAGGTTTTGGGCCTCGTCATAGGCAAAGACCACCCCGCGGCTTCCCTCCCTTGCTATCACCTTTGCGGCGATCTCCAGGACTGCCTTCAGCTTGTCCTCTACCAGGCCGGGTGTCGAGTTGTAGATGCCGGTCAAAGCCTGAAAGTCAAGGTAGACGTCTTCCTTTCCTCCGGCAAATCCGGGAACTGCCGCCTCTTCCACCACCAGGGTGGAAGTTGCGACCGACAGGTCAGCCAAGAGTCGGATGGCAAGTGCCTCTTCGCTTACGCTCGCTGACTCCGAGAGGTCAGTTCCGACCCAGATCCACCCGCGCTGCATTGCAAGGGGCTTGAAGGTTTCCAGCAGGACAGTCTTGCCCACGCCCCGCAATCCAGTGAGCAGCGGGTTCTCGAGGATGACGTCCTGGTCTAGTAGTTTCTCGAACTCCCCCTGCTCAGGCGCCCGTCCTGCCAAGTAGGGAGGGCGATGTCCCGCGCCGGGGCGAAAGGGATTTGTAAAAGGCTCCGCCGGATCAACACTCATTTAGCTCATCTCCTAAATTTAGGACTAAAGCTAAATTTATAGCTACCTCTAAGTTTATGTCAAGGTCTGATCGAAGGTAATTGTCTGCGGAGACGAGGGCGCGACTCCTAGAGCCCCAGCTCGTACTCAATCCAGATGCTGCGCTCGGCGCCGGTTGCGTCGTAGAGGCGCTGGGCGGTCTTGTTGTCGGGGGCGGTGGCCCATTCGAGGCGCTGGGCGCCGCGCTCGCGGGCTACGGTGGCGCTCGCCTCGATCAGGGCGCGGCCGATGCCCTGATTACGGGTCGCCGGCTCGACGAAGAGGTCGTTCATCAGCACTGTCTCGGCCGGGACGGTCGAGGTGAAGCTCCAGTAGAGACAGGCGTAGCCGGCCAGCTTGTCCCCGCGCCAGGCGCCGAGCAGCATCCCGTCCTCGCTGGGGGCGATGAAGCGGGAGAAGAAAGCGCGGTTGCGCTCCTCGTCGATCGTCTCCGCTTCGTAGAAGCGCTGGTAGGCGGCAATCAGCGGCAGCAGCCGCTCGAACTGCTCCTCGCTGACCGCTTCGATTCGCATGCCTGGCCTGGATGTTCCCAGTCACGGGGAGGGACCGCCTCCTCGGCGCAGTAAACGACCGCACTGACAGAGCCGGCTTGCACCTCCCTCTAAGCTTTGGGGCGCGAGCCGGTAGGCAACCATTGCCCCTAAGGAGGGGATTCCGCTGGCACGGCCCACAGACTCGAACGAGCAGCTCCTCTGCAGCTTCTGCGGTAAGTCGCAGCGCCAGGTCAAGAAGCTGATCGCCGGCCCCGGCGTCTACATCTGCGACGAGTGCATCGACCTCTGTAACGAGATAATCGACGAGGAGCTGACCCCTGCGGCAGCTGCGGTCGAGCTCGAGAACCTGCCCAAGCCGCGCGAGATTCACGACGTGTTGCAGGAGTACGTGGTCGGCCAGGACGCCGCCAAGCGCGCCCTCTCCGTCGCCGTCTACAACCACTACAAGCGGGTCCAGATCAGCCAGGGCGAGGACGCCGAGGTCGAGCTGCAGAAGTCCAACATCATGATGCTGGGCCCGACCGGCTGCGGCAAGACGCTGCTTGCCCAGACCCTTGCCCGCATCCTCAACGTTCCCTTCGCGATCGCCGACGCGACGGCGCTGACCGAGGCCGGCTACGTCGGCGAGGACGTCGAGAACATCCTGCTCAAGCTGATCCAGGCCGCCGACTACGACGTCAAAAAGGCCGAAACGGGAATCATCTACATCGACGAGATCGACAAGATCGCCCGCAAGGCCGACAACCCGTCGATCACCCGCGACGTCTCCGGTGAAGGCGTGCAGCAGGCGCTGCTGAAGATCCTCGAGGGGACCACGGCCTCGGTGCCTCCCCAGGGCGGGCGCAAGCACCCCCACCAGGAGTTCCTCACGATCGACACCACCAACATCCTCTTCGTCTGCGGCGGCTCCTTCGCCGAGCTCGACCAGGTGATCGAGAAGCGCGTCGGCGACCGTGGGGTCGGCTTCGGCGCTGCGATCTCCTCGCGCGAGAACAAGGACACCGGCGAGTGGTTCGAGCAGGTGCTGCCCGAGGACTTGATGGAATACGGCCTGATCCCCGAGTTCATCGGCCGCCTGCCGGTTGTCGCCGCGATCCACCAGCTCAGCCGCGACGACCTGATCACGATCCTGACCGAGCCGCGCCACGCGCTGACCAAGCAGTTCCAGCGCTTCTTCGAGTTCGACGACATCGAGCTCGTCTTCGCCGAGGACAGCCTCGAGGCGATCGCCAATAAGGCGCTCGAACGTGAGACCGGCGCCCGCGGCCTGCGCTCGATCCTCGAGGAGACCCTGCTCGACGTCCAGTTCGAGCTGCCCTCGCGGCGGGACGTGACCAAGTGCGTGGTCACCAAGGAGACGATTGAGCAGGGCCGCCGTCCGACCCTGGTCACCGAGGCCGCGCCGCAGGACATCAGCGGGGTTAGCGACGAATTGAGCGAGGAATCGGCGTAGTGGAGGGAGGGGTCGGGTGCCCCTCACTCAGAAGCCGTTGCGCAGCAGGTCCGCTCGAAGCTTCGGAGCGTGGTCTCTGAGCTTCTGCGAGAGGGGCACCCGACCCCTCCGCGACACGCGGTGTCCTCTTGGGCCTCAGCTTTGAGGCCGGCTTGGGTGGCATCTATCTAGACTCGGCGCGTGGACGCTGACCGGCGCGAGAAGCTTGAGGGAATAACCCGTTTCGACCCGACTGAGGTTGAGGGTCGGATCTTTGCTGAATGGCTTGAGGCGGGGTATTTCCATCCGGACGCAGAGGGAACGCCGAAGGAGAATTTTTCGGTTGCGATCCCGCCGCCTAACGTGACCGGGGCGCTGCATATGGGGCATGCGCTGAATGGGTCGATGCAGGATGCGCTGGTGCGGATGAACCGGATGCGGGGGCGCAACTCGCTTTGGATCCTTGGCACGGACCACGCCGGGATTGCGACGCAGTCGGTGGTCGAGAAAATGTTGCGGGCCGAAGGGGTCTCGCGCCACGACCTTGGCCGCGAGGAGTTCGTCAAGCGGGTCTGGGACTGGAAGCAGGAGTACGGCTCGCGAATCGTCGAGCAGTACAAGCGTCTCGGCGCTTCCTGCGACTACGAGCGCGAGCGCTTCACCCTCGACGACGGATACGTGAAGGCCGTCTACCGCGTCTTCAAGCAGCTCTTCGACAAGGGCTACATCTACCGCGACAACTACATGGTCAACTGGGACCCCGGCTCGCACTCGGCGATCTCCGACCTTGAGGTCGAGAACCGCGAGGTCGAGGACACCCTCTACTCGATCGACTACCCGGTCGAGGACTCCGATCGCGTCCTGACCGTCGCCACCGTGCGCCCGGAGACGATGCTGGCCGACACCGCCGTCGCAGTCAATCCCAGCGACGAGCGCTACGGCGACCTGGTCGGGCAGTTCTGCATCCTGCCCCTGGTCGGCCGCCGCCTGCCGATCATCGCCGACGAGCACGTCGATCCCGAGTTCGGCACCGGGGCTCTGAAGATCACCCCCGGCCACGACCCCAACGACTTCGAGATCGGCCGCAAGCATGGCCTCGAGGAGATCGTCGCGATTGGGCCCGACGGGCGCCTCAGCACCGAGGCCGGGGAGCGCTTCGCCGGGATGACCGTCGCCGAGGCTCAGGAGGCAGTGGTGGCGGCTCTGCGCGAGGAGGGTGTCCTCAGCGCCGAGGAGCCCTACGCCCACTCGGTCCCCTTCTCGCACCGCTCCGGAGAGCGGATCGAGCCGCTGATCTCACTGCAGTGGTTCTGCCGCATGGACGAGCTGGCGGCGCCGGCGATCGAGGCGGTTGAAAGCGACGGGGTGCGAATCGCGCCGGAGCAATGGAAGCGCGTCTACCTCGAATGGATGAAGGAGATCCGGCCCTGGTGCATCTCGCGCCAGCTCTGGTGGGGGCACCGGATCCCGGTCTGGTACTGCGATCCCTGCGAAGAGGTATTTGTCGCTGAGGACCCGGAAGCGGCGCCGGAGCGCTGCGGCGCCTGCGGCGGTGAACTGCGCCAGGAGGAGGACGTGCTCGACACCTGGTTCAGCTCGGCGATCTGGCCCTTTGCCACCCTCGGCTGGCCCGACGACACACCCGAGCTGCGCGCCTTCTACCCGACCAGCTTCCTCACCACGGCGCGCGAGATCCTCTTCCTCTGGGTGGCGCGGATGATCATGACCGGGCTCGAGTTTGCCGGCGACGTCCCCTTTAAGGACGTCTACGTGCACTCGGTGATCCAGGCCCGCGACGGGCGGCGGATGTCGAAGAGCCTCGGCACCGGGATCGACCCGCTCGACGAGATCGACGTCCACGGCGCCGACGCGTTGCGCTTTGGCCTGCTGGCGATGTCCTCGACCCAGGACGTGCGCTACTCAGACGCCAAGGTCCAGCAGGGCCGCGACTTGGCCAACAAGCTCTGGAACGCGAGCCGCCTGATCCTGCTCAACGTCGCCGAAACCCCCGCCGACGGGACTGAAACGTCCCTATATGACACGAAATCGTCCCGTCGGCCGGCTCAGATCGAGGACCGCTGGATTCTCTCTCGGCTGGAGCGGACTATCGCCTCGGTTACCGAGAAGCTCGACGGCTACGACTTCGCCCACGCCGCCCAGGAGGCCTACGCCTTCTTCTGGTCGGAGCTCTGCGACTGGTATCTGGAGATCGCCAAGCCGCGTCTCTACGACGGAGAGGCCGAGGTCTCGGCCCACCTGCTTTGGGTGCTGGAGCGCACCCTCGCCCTGCTGCACCCGATTATGCCGTTCGTCAGCGAGGAGGTCTGGTCCTACCACCCCTCCAGCAAGGGGCACCTCGCGGTCCACGCCTTCCCGCGGGCCGACGAGTCGCTCTTTGATCCCGAGGCCGAGGCAGAGGTCGAGCGCGGAATCGAGCTCACCCGCCGCCTGCGCACTTGGCGCGAGATGGTCGAGGCGCCCGCCGCCAGCAAGCTCTCGGGACGGGTCGAGGGCGAACAGCCGCCGGAGTTCGTCGGCCGCCTCGCTCGCTTTGAGTTCAGTGAGGACGGTGGAGACCCGATTGCCGCGGTCGGCCCGGTCAAGGTGCTTGCCTCGGCCGAGATCGATGCTGCGGCCGTCGCCGCACGGCTCGAGAAGCGCCGCGAGGAGCTGCGCTCCGAGGTTTCCCGCGCCGAGGGCAAGCTCGCCAACGAGAAGTTCGTCGCCAGGGCGCCGGCCGAGCTGGTCGAGGAGGAGCGGGCCAAGCTCGAGCGCCACCGGGCCGAGCTCGAGGAGCTCGCCGAATAGACCCGCAGGCATACCTGGACTCGCTGGAGCCGGTCGGCTGGAAGCTCGGCCTGGAACGGATGCACAAGCTCAGCACGGCGCTGGGGATGCCGCAGCACCGCTTCGCCTCGATCCACGTCGTCGGCACCAACGGCAAGTCCTCGGTGACGCGGATGGTCGCGGCGCTACTCGAGGCGCATGGCCTCAGCACCGGTGCCTGTATCTCGCCCCACCCACTGCGCTGGTCCGAACGCGTCTTGATCGGTGGCGAGGAGATCCGCGTCGACGAGTTCGCCGCCGCGGTTGAGCGCACCGCACAGGCCGCCGAGACGGTCAACCGTAGCCTGGAGGAGGGTGAGGCGGTGACCCAGTTCGAGCTCGCGACCGCCGCTGCATTCGTTGCCTTCGCCGCCGCACGGGTCAAGGTCGCCGCGGTCGAGGCCGGCCTGGGTGGCAGGCTCGACGCGACCAACACGATCCCCTCGCGGGTCACGGTGCTGACCTCGATCGGGCTCGACCACACCGAGTGGTTGGGCGAGACCGAGCTTGAGATCGCCGCCGAGAAGCTGGCCGTCCTGCGCGACCACACGACCCTGGTCCTCGGCCGGGTCAGCGCCGAGGTCGCCGAGCTTGCCCAGCGGAGCGCCGCTGAGCGGGGCGCAAAGCTGATCGTCGCTCCCGAGGACCCCGGCGAGATCGAGCTGCGCGCCGCGGGCCGCTTCCAGCGCCGTAACTTCGCCCTTGCCCGCGCCGCGGCGGAGGCTTTCCTCGGCGAGCTCGACCCCCTCCGCGTCGCCGCAGTGGGGGAGACCCTGACCGTTCCTGGCCGACTGGAGCGCATCGCCGAGGAGCCGCCGGTCTACCTTGACGCCGCGCACAACCCCGACGGCGCCGCCGCGCTTGCCGAGGGCCTGAGCGAAGTCGCGGCCGGTCGCCCCGTCGTCGCCTGCCTCGCTGCGCTCGGCGACAAGGACGCGGCGGCAATGGTCCGCGCCCTGGCGCCGGCGCTGGATCGGGCTGTCTGCACCGAGCTGCAGCCAGGGGCGCTAGAAGCTCGCGGGCTCCCCGGGGCGGGTTCCCACAGCGCCGCCAAACTCGCCGCTGCCTGCGAAGAGGCCGGCCTGGCGGCCGAGCAGGAGCCGGATTTCAAGGCGGCGGTGGGGCGGGGCCGCCAGCTCGCCTCGGAGCTACCTGGGGGCATCCTTCTCATTACGGGCTCCCACTACGTGCTGGCGCCCGCCCGTGCCGCCCTCTCCCTGTGCGAGGATTCGGCCAATGGAAACCGCCACTAAAAGCGCCAGCTCGGAACTGCTCTCGATGATGGCGCTGGTCGCCGGCGTCGTCGCCGCCGTGATCCTGGTCTTCTTCGGCATCGGCTACCTCTTCGGGTCGCTGTTCCTCTGATCCAGCGCGCGCGCATCCGAGATTGACCACACTGGGGTGGGGTCAATCTCCGCTGCGAGGGTTCGCGAGCCCGGCGGCGAAGTAGACTGCCCGCCTCCCGTCTCCCGGCGGCCCAGCCATGGCACTAGCGATCTTCGGAATCAGCAACGACGGCCTCAATTTGGCCGCAACCCTCTTCATCTTGATGATCGTTGTCGTTTGGCTTGCCCTGATCGTCTACACATACTTCGACGCCAAGCGCCGCATTGCCGACCCCTTCTTGGTCGCCTGCGCGACGATCGGCTCTTTCTTCCCCTACATCGGCACAGCGGTCTACGCGATCGTGCGCCCGCCCGAGTTCCTCGAGGACGCCCACGAACGCGAGCTAGAGATCCGCGCGGCGGAGCTGAAGGTGCGCCAGCTGACCGAGGCCTCGTGCCCCAATTGCGAATTCCCCGTCGAGAAGAGCTACCTGCGCTGCCCGAAATGCCAGCACCGGCTCAAGGACCCATGCCCGAGCTGCAGCAAGCCGGTCGCCCCGCACTGGGCGATGTGTCCCTACTGCGAAGACGCGCTGGCAGGGCGGCCCCGACAGGGCAAGCCGAAGGGCGAGGGCCGGCGCGAATCACGAGCGGAGCGCCCCGCATCACGCGAGGAGCGAGCGCCGCGCGAAACACGCCCGGCCGCCAAACGCCGGCGGGCCAAGGATGCGCCCGTAAAGGAAGACCAAGAGACTTCGCGCCCGGCCAGGAAAGAGGCGCCTCCGCGCGCCGCGGCCGAGGAGGCGTCGACCCCCAAACGAACCCAAAGGAGCCCTGCACGTGAGCCGGACGCTGATCCTCGTAAAGCCTGACGCCTTTGAGCGCGCCCTGAGCGGCGAGGTGATTGCCCGCTTTGAGCGCAAGGGATTGCGGATCGCGGCGCTGAAGACAATGCGGGCGGACGAGCCGATTGCCAACAAGCACTACGAAGAGCACACCGAGAAGCCTTTCTTCGGCGAGCTGGTCTCCTTCATCACCGGCGGCACCCTGGTCGCGATGGTGCTGGAGGGTCACGAAGCGGTGGCGGCCGCGCGCCAGCTGATCGGCGCGACCAACCCGGTCGAGGCTGCGCCCGGGTCGATCCGCGGGGACTTCGCTCTGGAGGTCACCTACAACATGGTCCACGGGTCTGACTCGGATGAGTCGGCCGAGCGCGAGATTGGGATCTGGTTTCCAGAGTTGGCGTAGGGGGGCCCGGGTGGGTGGGGTCTCCGCTTAACTTTTTCGGTGAAGAGTGGGCGGCTGCGCCGAGGATGAATCGCCGAAAAAGTACAAGACGCTCCGACCCCACCCACCCGGGCCTTTGACCGTGGTGCTGGCATCCGGATCGCCGCAGAGGCGCGAGATTCTCGCGAAGCTTGGGCTCGAGTTCGAGGTTGTCGTCTCCGGCGTCGATGAGCTCTACGGGGGAGACCCGAACGTCGAGGTGCTCGAGAACGCCAAGCGGAAGGCCCGAGCGGTGGCGCGAGATGGCCTGGTTATTGCTTGCGACACCGACGTGGTGCTCGATGGCAAGGCGCTGGGCAAGCCTGCCGACGCTGCTGAGGCTCGGAGCTATTTGGACCGGATGTCAGGGCGATCTCACGAGGTGCTGAGCGGACTAGTGGTCCTCACCGACGGAGAGGAACGCAGCGGGCTCGAGCGCACGACCGTGGTCTTCAAGCGGTTGAGTGAGGCCGAGAAGGAGCGTTATGTCGCCTTTGGCGAGTGGGAAGGGCGCTCTGGTGGCTATGCGATCCAGATCCTGGGTTCGACGCTGGTGGAGCGGCTCGAGGGGAGCGTCTCGAACGTGGTCGGGTTGCCGGTCGGGCTGCTGTTCGATCTCGCGCCGGAACTTTTCGACCAGGACTGAGTCGAAATAAGCGGCGCATTTGTCCCGTTTGGGATGATTTCCGCGCAGGTTCCGCGATTCTCCCCGGCAAAGTCAGCGAATTTCCAGGAGTCGGCAAGTCCAAGCATGGGCGTATTCAGCTACCTCAGAGGGCTCGGCGGCCGCGACATGGCTGTCGACCTCGGTACGGCCAACACGCTGGTCTACGTGCGCGGGCGCGGCATCGTCCTCTCTGAGCCCTCGGTTGTGGCGATCGACACCCACACCGGTCAGGTCCACGCGGTTGGGGTCGAGGCGAAGCGGATGCTGGGCCGGACCCCCGGCAACATCACCGCGATCCGCCCGCTCAAGGACGGCGTGATCGCCGATTTCGACGTCACCGAGCAGATGCTGCGCCACTTCATCAAACAGGTGCACTCCAACCGCTTCGCCCACCCTCGCGTCGTCGTCTGCGTGCCTTCCGGGGTCACCGGGGTCGAGAAGCGGGCGGTCGAGGAGGCCTGCCTCTCGGCCGGCGCCCGCCAGGCCTACCTGATCGAGGAGCCGATGGCGGCGGCGATCGGCGCTGGATTGCCGGTCGCCGAGCCGACCGGCTCGATGGTCGTCGACGTCGGCGGCGGCACCACCGAGGTCGCGGTGATCTCGCTCGGCGGCATCGTCGTCTCGCAATCGATCCGGGTCGGCGGCGACGAGCTCGACGAGGCGATCGTCAACCACTGCAAGCACGCCTACAAGTTGGCGATCGGCACCCAGACCGCAGAGGAGGTCAAGCTCGAGGCCGGCTCCGCCTCGCCTCTGGCCGAGGAGGTGCGCTCCGAGATCCGCGGACGCGACCTCGTCTCCGGCCTGCCGAAGACGATCACGCTCGGCTCCGAGGAGGTCCGCAAAGCGCTCGAGGAACCGGTCGGCCACATCGTCGAGGCGGTCAAGGACACCCTCGACCGCACCCCGCCGGAGCTGGCGGGTGACATCATGGACCGCGGCATCACCCTCGCCGGCGGCGGCGCGTTGCTGCAAGGACTCGAACAGCGCCTCCGCGACGAGTGTCAGATGCCCTGTCAACTGGCAGAGTCACCGCTGACATGCGTGGCGGTGGGCTCGGGCATCTCACTCGAGGAGTTCGAGACCATGCATCGCGCCAGCAAGCAGAATTCGAGAGCCAGGCACTTTGCTTAGCTCCCCTTCATCTCAAGCCCCAAACTTAGGTCTTCACTGTGTATCGAAAGCAAGTACGCCGCCGTAGGGCGGTGCTCGCCCTGCTGATCGTCGGCTCCTTCGTGCTGCTGACGATTACCTATGGGCAGGGCTCCAACGGCCTGCAGCGCGGCGTAAGCACCATCTTCAGCCCGGTTCAGTCGGTCTCCGATCGCGCCCTCAAGCCTGCCCGCGACCTGGTTGACTGGTTCGACAAGACCTTTGACGCGCGCGGCGAAAACAGCCGCCTCAAGTCGGAGCTGGTGACGGCCAGGACACAGGCGGTGGCCGGGCAGGAGGCGCTGAACGAGAACGAGCAGCTGCGCAAGCTGGTTGAACTTGATCGCGGCCCGGCGCTTGCCTCCTCGCCATACAAGGAGGTGACCGGGCGCGTCACGGTCCGCTCGCCGACCGTCTGGCACTCGAGCGTCTCGATCGACGTTGGCAGCGGCGACGGTGTCCACGTCGATGATCCGGTGATCAGCGGTGACGGCGTGGTCGGCCGCATCGCCTCGGTCGAGCCGGGTTCTTCACAGGTGATGTTGCTCACCGACCACGAAAGCGCGATCTCGGCCAAGGTGTTGCCGGCCGGGGTGCAGGGCGTGATCAAGCCGGAAGTCGGCAGCCCCGAAGACCTGATCCTCGACTTCATCGACTCGACCAAGCGGGTGCACGGCGGCCTCACCGTCGTTACCGCGGGCTGGCGCGCCCAGGGACTGGCCTCACTGTTCCCGCCCGGGCTACCGTTGGGAGAAGTGACAAAGGCCTCGATCGTCGAACAGGAGGCAAAGGAACAGGTGCAGGTGCGGCCCTACGCTGACCTGCGCAACCTCGACCTCGTGCAGGTCCTGACCGGAGGGTCGCGAGGATGATCCTGACACCGAAGATCGTCGCCCGGATCGTGGCGATCTGCATGCTCGGGGTGCTTTTGCAGCTCTCCTTCTTCTCCCGGGTGGAACTCTTCCACGTCAGCCCCGACGTCCTTCCCGCCCTGGTCGTCTGTCTGGGTCTGCTGGGCGGCAGCATGACCGGCGCCGTCAGTGGCTTTTGGATCGGCTTCTTCCTCGACTGCCTACTGGTCGAGGCGCTCGGGATCAGCTCGCTGGTCCTGCTCGGCACCGGGTACCTGGCTGGCCTCTTCCGCGAGCGCTTCGAGATCCACAGCTCGCTCGTCCCGGCCCTGCTCTGCATGGGCCTGACCCTGCTCGCCGAGCTCGGCTACGGCGTGATCCAGCTCCTCTTTGGGATTGACGCTCCGCTCAGCACCTTGATAATTCGCGACCTATTGCTGAAGAGCGTCTACGCCTTCTTTCTCGGCTGGCCGATCTACCTCGGCGTGCGTCGCCTGCTTCGCCCCGCGCTGGTCGAGGAGCCGAAGCTGCAGCGCCGCCGCGCTCCGAGAGTGCTGGGGGCCTAGGCGGCGCCGATGTATCTTCGTTCCGACGAGCGCGGCCCCGCGATGACTAACCGACTGGCCCTGCGTATAGCCCTCTTCGGTGGAGTCGCCGTCGTCCTCTTTGGGGTTCTCTTCTTCCGCCTTTGGCTGCTGCAGGTGCTCGACGGCGAAAAGTACTTGGCCGAAGCGAAGAACAACCGCACTCGCTCCTATCGCGTCAGTGCTCCGCGTGGCGAGATCCTCGACCGCAACGGCAAGGTCCTGGTCGCCAACCGCACCAGCCTGGCGCTGCAGGTCAACCCGCGCAAACTTCCCGAAGATCCGGTCGAGCGCCGGGCCGAGCTGTCGCAGTTGGCCGGCCTCACCCACAGCACCCTGCGCCGCGTGCGAAAAACTATGCACGAAGAGCTGAAGCTGGCCCCGGCAGCGCCGGTGACACTGCGACGCGATGTGGGCCACTTCCTCGTTTACTACCTGCAGGAGAACCAGGACCGCTTCCCCGGGGTCGAGACCCAGCGGGTCTTCGTCCGCGACTACCCGAAGGGGAGCCTGGCGGCGCACATCCTCGGCACCGTTGGGGAGATCGAAAAAGAACAATTGAAGGAGTCGCGCTTTCGCGGCCTGCAGCCGGGCGACGAGATTGGCCAAAGCGGGATCGAGGACACCTACGATCGCTTCCTGCGGGGGCAGCCGGGCCTGACCAAGGTCCAGGTCGACGCCTTCGGCGAGCCGACCCCAAACGGCCACCTGATCGCCAAGCCACCGGCGCCGGGCGACAGCCTCAAGCTCTCGATCGACGAAAAAGTGCAGGCGGCGGGCGAAGCAGCGATGGCGGAACAGGGGCTGTACGGCGGCTTCATTGCGATGGACGTCCACACAGGCGAAATCCTCGGCCTCGGCTCGTTTCCGACCTTCGAACCGGCCCTCTTCACCCGGCCGCTGACCCAGAAGCAGGTCGACGAAACCTATCTCAACCCGGCCGCGCCGCTGGTCGACCGGGCTACCGCCGGCCTTTACCCGACAGGCTCCACCTTCAAGCTCATAACCGCGATTGCGGCCCTTGAAAGCGGCAAACTGTCACTGGGCGAAGTGATCGACGACCCCGGCGTGCTGGAAATCGGCGGCCAGGAATTCAAAAACGCGGGGGAAGCCGCCAATGGGGCGGTCAGCCTCGTCACCGCGCTCGAAGTCTCCTCCGACGTCTTCTTTTACACGCTCGGATACCGCATGTGGGACAGCGGCGAGCTTCAGCACTGGGCCCATGCGCTCGGCATCGGACGGCCCACCGGCATCGACCTGCCGGTCGAAGACCAGACCCTGCTGCCCTCGCAGCACTGGCGCAACCAGCTATACAAGGAAGGCGAAACCGATCGGCCCTGGTCGGCCGGCGACAACGTCCAGCTCGCCACTGGGCAGGGCGATCTGCAGACCAACCCGCTGCAGATGGCGATCGCCTACGCGACGCTTGCCAACGGCGGCACCGTCGTCACCCCGCACGTTGGCAAGGAGGTCGACGACCCCGCCGGCCGGGTGCTGAAGGAATTCGACCCCAAGCCGCGCCGGCACGTTCGCATCGACCCCGAGTACCGGGCCGCAATTCTGGAAGGCCTGCACGACGCCGCGCAGAATGGCGGCGGGACCTCATTTGACGTCTTCGGCAACTTCCCGATCCCAGTTGCCGGCAAGACCGGCACTGCTCAGCGGCCGCCTCATGCGGACCAGTCTTGGTACGGCGTCCTCGCTCCCTATCCGAATCCCCGTATCGTCACCTTCGTGACGATGGAGGAAGGTGGCTTCGGGGCTGAAGCGGCGGCGCCCGCGGCAAAGAAGATTCTCGAAGCGTATTTCGCCGGCCGGCTCGCCAAGGAAGCGGACTCTGCGGAAGGCAAAGGCTGATGTACGCGACCCGCGCCCGCCAGGGCCGTCCCGAGCCCTTCGCGGTTCATCCCGGCATCGCCGAGCGCCTCGGCCTGCCCTACATGGACGGCGCCCTGGCGCTCTCCGGCATCGCCCTCGCCGTCTTCAGCGTCTTCACCCTGAGCCAGGCGACGCTGCACGACGTGCCCGGCGACCCCTATTACTTCGCCGACCGCCAGGGCATCTACGCTGGCCTCGGCATCGTCGGCATGTACCTCCTCACCCGCATCGACTACTCGCGCTTCCGCGAGCTGCGGGTCGGCATCTATACTTTCCTCTGCGTCAGCATCTCGCTCGTCTTCGTCTTCGGATTCGCGGCGCGCGGCTCACGGCGCTCTTTTGAACTTCCTTTTTTCAGTTTTCAGCCATCTGAGCTCGGCAAGCTCTTGCTAGTGCTTGCTCTAGCCGGGTTCGTCATCGATGGCGCCAGGAGCGGTTCGGAGAGGCAGCGCACGGTGCGCTACCTCTGCCTCGGCCTGGCACCGGCTGCGCTCGTATTCCTGCAGCCGGACCTCGGCACCGCTTTGGTGTTCGGGGCAATCACCCTCGCCGTGATGTACGTGGGGGGCGTCCGTGGGACGCACTTCGCGGTGATCGGCGCGGCCCTCGTGGCATTGACAGCGATCGTCCTCGTGGCGGCGCCCGCAGTTGGGACGCCGATCCTCAAGGGCTATCAGGCAGAGAGACTCACCTCTTTCCTGAATCCCAGCGCTGACCCAAGCGACGCGGGCTACCAGCAGAATCAGGCCAAGATCGCGATCGGTTCCGGTCAGAAGACCGGCCGAGGCGATCGGGCCACCCAAACGCGGCTCGACTTTGTCCCTGAGCGGCACACCGACTTCATCTTTGCGGTGATCGGTGAGCGCTATGGATTTGTCGGCGCCGCGTTGGTCCTATCCCTATACGCCCTGCTGATCTGGCGGGCGCTGCGGATTGTGACTCTCTCGAAGAACTCTTACGGGACCCTGGTGGCAGGTGGCATCGCCGCCATGCTGCTCTTCCAGGTCTTCGTAAACGTGGGGATGAACCTCGGGATCATGCCGATCACCGGGATACCCCTGCCGCTGATGAGCTATGGGGGGTCGTCTGTACTGGCGACCTTCCTCGCCCTCGGCGTCCTTCAGAGCATTCACATGCAAGCGCGACTCAGCCAGAAAGGCAGGTTCGCCTGGTGACCCCTAGAAGGGGGCCAGACGTGCGTACCTACTCTGAACTGAGCTAAATCAATGAAAAAGACAATTTTGGTCTCCGCCGATCGTGGCGAGACCCGCGTGGCCGTCCTCGAGTCGAAAACAAAAGGCGGCAATCGCGACGTAGCGGAGCTCTACATCGAGCGACGCGGCCGGCGCTCGATCGTCGGCAACATCTACAAGGGCAAGGTCGACAACGTTCTGCCCGGCATGGAGGCCGCCTTCGTCGACATCGGCCTTGAGCGCAACGGCTTCCTGCACGTCGATGAGATCGTCCTGCCCAACGGCGAACAGGCGCCGAAGCGTGGCCGCGGCACCGGCAAAGGCCGCCGTATCGACGAGCTGATCAAGCCCGGCCAGGAGATCCTCGTCCAGGTTGTCAAGGACCCGCTCAAGACCAAGGGCGCGCGGCTCTCGATGAACACCTCGATCGCCGGCCGCTACCTGGTCTACGCGGCGCAGGGCAGCGGCGTCGGCGTCAGCCGGCGTCTCTCGGACTCCGAGCGCGACCGCCTGCGCAAGATGGTCGACCGAACCTACAAAGGCCCGGGCGGGCTGATCGTCCGCACCGCCGCCCACGGGGCGAAAAAGGCCGACTTCGTGCGTGAGATTGGCTACCTGCACAAGCTCAACGAGGTGCTCGAGCGTCGCACCGAGGTGACCAAGGCGCCGGACCTCGTCTTCCAAGAGGCCGACCTGCCTGTGCGGGTCCTGCGCGACGTCTTCCTCAGTGACTTCGAGAAGGCGGTCATCGACTCGCCGAAGCAGTACGAACGGGTGACCAGCTTCTTCCAGCGCACCGCGCCGGAGCTGGTTGACGGGGTCGAGCTCTACGAGGGCAAGACGCCGCTGTTCGAACGCTGGGGGATCGACGTGGAAATCCAGTCGACCCTGGGCCGCCGCGTCGACCTGTCCTCGGGCGGCTACCTGATCATCGACTACACCGAGGCGCTGACCGTGATCGACGTCAACAGCGGCAGCTTCACCGGCCGCGGTAAAGGTGGGCTCGAGGAGACGATCACCCGGGTCAACACCGAGGCGGCCGATGAGGCCGTGCGGCAGCTGCGGCTGCGTGACATCGGCGGCATCATCGTCATCGACTTCATCGATATGGCCCGCGCCCGCAATCGCGACAAAGTGCTGAAAACGCTGCGCAAAGCGCTCGACACCGATAAGTCGAAGAGCTACGTGGTCGAGGTCTCGCCGCTCGGCCTGGTCGAGATGACCCGCCAGAACGTCACCGACGGCGTGCGCGAGATCCTCACCGCTCCCTGCCCCACCTGCGAGGGCGAAGGCGTCGTGCTCTCGGCCGAGACGGTGGCGCTTGATGCGATGCGTCGCCTGCCCGATATCGCCACCGGCGCCAAGGACGCCGAGGCGCTGCTGATCCGGGTCCACCCAAAGGTCGCGGCGGAGCTGATCGATCCCGATAGCGGCCTGACTGAGCTCGAGGCCGAGACCGGCAAGCAGTTCCATTTCGAAGGCGGCGACGCGCTGCCGATCGCGACCTTCGACCTGATCGAGGCCGGCAGCCGGGCCGAGATCGAGGAGCGGGCGCTGCCCTTCAAGGTCGGCGAGGAGGTGCTGGTCAAAATCGACGAGCCGCACATGTACAACGCCGACGACGCCATCGCCCGCGTCGACTCCTACATCGTCAGCGTCACGGGCGGCGGTCGCTTCGTCGGCGAGCGCAAACTGGTGCGGATCGAGCGGGTCGAGCGGGCCGCCGCGGTGGCCTCGCTGCCGGGGGTCGAGGCGACCAACGGTGCCGCAGGCGGCGAGGAGAACGGCTCCCAGCTAGAATCCTCGCCCTCGCGCAGTAGCCGTCGCGGCCGCAGGGGCGGTCGCGGTCGGTCGCGCTCCACTCAGAGCGGCAAGGACGAATGAACACGTACGCAGTCATAGAGAGCGGTGGAAAGCAGTACAAGGTCGAGAAGGGCACGTCCCTGCTCGTCGATCGCCTGAGCGCGAAAGAGGGCGACAAAGTCGCCCTGCGCCCGGTGATGTTCCGCGATACAGAGGTCCTTGCGGAGGCCAAAGAGCTGGAGAAGGTCAAGGTCGAGGCGACCGTGACCGAGCACCTGCGCGGCGAGAAGATCAAGGTCTTCAAATACAAGCCGAAGAAGGGCTACCGCCGCCGCGCCGGCCACCGCTCCGAGCTGACCAAGCTCGAGGTGACCGAGGTCAAACTGCTGACGCGGAAACCGCCGGCGGCTAAAAAAGAGGAGCCGGCGGAGAAAAAACCCGCTGCTGAGAAACCGGCTACTGAGAAAAAAGAGCCGGCGAAAAAACCCGCCGCCGCGAAAAAACCAGCGGCTAAAAAAGAAGCCGAGAAAAAACCGGCTGCTAAAAAAGCTCCCGCGAAAAAAGCCGCCGAGAAAAAACCTGCGGCCAAAGCCAAAAAACCAGCCGCCAAAAAACCGGCTGCTAAAAAGGATTCTGACGATGGCTCATAAGAAGGGACTCGGCTCAAGCCGCAACGGACGCGAATCCAACCCCAACATGCTTGGGGTCAAGGTCTTCGCGGGTCAGAAGGTCTCTGGCGGCGAGATCATCGTGCGCCAGCGGGGGACTCGGTTCTGGCCTGGGGATGGAACGGGACTTGGCCGGGATCACACGATCTTTGCCAAGCGCGCTGGGGTCGTCGAGTTCAAATCGGCCCGCAAGGGTCGGACGATTTCCGTTCTTCAGGACTCTTAAGGACCAGCGGGGGGAGCGCCGGGCACCGCTCCTGGGGCGCTGCCTTTTTCGCCGGGCGCGTCCCTTCTCTTGCTGAGCGGTCTGTGCGAAAAAGAGACCGCCGCGCCCCAGGAGCGGTGCCCGGCGCTCTTCACGGGCTCCTAGCGTCCGTCTCAGCTGAGGTGCAACGTTTTGTTGTCCTATGGGAGCCGCTATGCGTTACACCTCTCTCTAGCTCATGTACGACAAGGCGAAGATCTGGGTTGAGGGTGGGGCCGGCGGGAACGGTTGCATCAGCTTCCGGCGCGAGGCTCATGTGCCGAGGGGTGGTCCCGATGGCGGGGACGGCGGCCACGGTGGCGATGTCGTGCTTGTTTGCGACGCTTCGAAGCGAGATTTGGGGGCTTTGAAGGGGAGCAAGCACTTTCGGGGTGGACGCGGGAAGCATGGCGAAGGGTCCAACCGGCAGGGCGGCAGGGGGGACGAGCGGGAGATCTTGGTTCCTGCAGGGACTCAGGCTGAAGCTGTTGATGGGAGCCAGGTTGATCTGGTTGAGGTTGGGCAGCGGGCCGTGGTTGCTCATGGTGGGCGTGGGGGGCATGGGAACAAGCGGTTTGCGACCTCGACTCGGCAGGCGCCTCGATTTGCTGAGAACGGGACCAGCGGTGAGGACGGATGGATTGAACTGCGACTGAAGCTGCTCGCTGACGTTGGGCTGATCGGGCTGCCCAACGCGGGGAAGTCGTCGTTGCTGGGGAGGCTGACGCGCGCGGCGCCGAAGGTGGCTGACTATCCGTTTACGACGCTTTCGCCGGTGCTGGGGACGATCGAAGGCGAGGATCGGCAGGCGATCGTCGCTGACATCCCAGGACTGATCGAAGGCGCGGCCGACGGCGCTGGCCTTGGGCACGAGTTTCTCGCCCACGTCGAGCGTTGCGCAATGTTGGTTCACCTGGTTGAGCTGGCGCCGCTGGAAGGCGAGTCGGTGGCGAACTACGAGGCTGTACGTGAGGAGCTCTTGTCCTACGGGGCCGGGCTTAACTCACTGCCGGAGTTGGTGCTGCTCTCGAAGCGCGACCTGCTCCCGCCCGACGACGTCGAGGCCGCACTCGCCGAGTGGCGAGAGCGCCTCAGCGACGATGGCCTTGGGGTGCTCTCCGCATCCTCTGCGACCGGCGAGGGCTTGGAGGAGCTGCGCGAACGGATCCTATCCGCCCTGCCGGAACTTCCCGGTATAGCTCGGCCCGAGACGGGCCCGCAGCCCTCCGCCGAATTCGAGGTCGAGCACCGCGTCTACAGGCCCGCCGGGGAGGGCGGCTATTCAGTCGAGCGCGAGGACGACGGTGCGTATCGCGTCACCGGACGCGGCGTAGAGCTGCTCTTCGAGCGCCATGACGTCAAGAATGAAGAAGCCCTTGCTTATCTCGAGCAACGCCTCAACGAGATCGGCGTTATCGCTGCCCTGCGCGCCGCCGGCTTCGAGGCCGGCAACGAGGTTCGGGTGGGCGAGCACGAGTTCGAGTTGTACCCATGAGAGAGCCGGATGCCCCCTCCCAAAACGAGCGGCAGGAGCCGCTCTTGAGTGTTTTGGGAGGGGGCATCCGGCTCTCTTTGGGCGCGAGCTCTCAGTCGGTTGCTGAGCGAACCGAATGCGCGATTAGCCTCGTGTAGACGCCTGCGCCGCCCGGGGTGAGGTGGATGCCGTCCCAGAGCAGGTTTTCGTGGTCCGCCGCCACCGATGCCCAGTCGATCAGGTTTGTGTGGGGCCAGGTCGCGTCGGCTTCGGCGAGGGCGTGGTTGGACTCATCCTGCCAGGAGACCGGGGCGTGGTCGTTGATCAGGAAGAGCTCGCCGACGTTTGAGGTCGCCTTTCGCAGGTCCTCCATTTCATCGCCGTAGAGGGGACCGTTGTCGCCCATCTGGATGACCAGGGCATTGATGTGGCCGCCGCGGCGCTTCAGCCGCTGGGCGAGGTCGACGAATTCGTCTGCCTGGCGGCCGACCTTGGCGTTCATCGAGAAGCGCGGGCCGAAGCGCGCCGCCAGCTTGTCCTTGGCCCCGATCATCACCGAGTCGCCGAAGGCAACGATCCGCGGCGGTTTCCCTCCTCCCTGGTGCAACGTTTTGTGGCGTCCCGAGGCACTCAATGCGTTACGGCTTGACGCCGGCTTGACGGTCACCTTGGCGAATTCGGCGGTTGAGGCGACGGCGATGCCCGGCTCGAGGTGGCGGTTGCCTGTGGAGACGATCCCGCTCCAGCCGACGAGGACGACGATCGCGACGACGGCGAAGGCGAGCGCCGGGCGCGCCACGCGCAGCCATCCCTCGGGGAGGGCTGGCAGCTTGCGCTTGCCGCGGAAGGGCAGCTCGACGAAGCGGTAAGAGAGGTCGGCTAGGGCCAATACGACGAGCAGTTGCAGCGGAATCAGAATTCCGCGTGGCAGCGAGACGTCGAGGCCGGGACGGGTCAGCGCCAGCACCGGCCAGTGCCAGAGGTAGAAGCTGTAGCTGCGCAGGCCAAGCCAGATCAGCGGCGGTCGCGCCAGCAGCCCGCCCAGCCGCGCCGCCGGGTGCGCGATCACGGCGAGCACGGCCGCGCTGGCGAGCGCCAGCCACAGATAGCCGCCGTGGAAGAGGGCGAGGTCGTAGTCATGGACCTGGAGAAAGCTGAGAACGAGGTAGCCGAGCGCGACGACGCCGACGGCGTCGAGCGCCGGCCCGCACCAGCGACCCGATTTGGCGTTCCGCAGCTGTAGCGGGCTCCAAACCAGCGCCAGCGCCACACCGACCAACAGACCGACCGCGTGCGTGTCGGTGCCGTAATAGGCGCGGGCGCTGTCGGTGGGGTCGAAGAGGATCCACATCAGCGCCAGCGAGGCGAGTGCCCCGGCGAGTACGCCAAGCAGCAGCCGCTTGCGTCCCAGCAATGACATCCCGCCGGCGAAGGCGAGCGGCCAGAAAAGATAGAACTGCTCCTCGACCGAGAGTGACCAGAGATGGCGGAACAACGACGGCCGCTGGAACTGGTCGAAGTAAGACTGGTGCCCGAGCGCGAAGTGCCAGTTGGCGACGTAGGTGAGCGAGGAAATCGCATCGCCGCGCAGCGCCGTTATCCGCTCGGGCTCGACGATCGCCGCGAGGATCATCGTCACCGCGATCATCACGCCGACCGCGGGCAGCAGCCGCCGCGCCCGGCGCAGCCAGAACTGGCCGAGCCGGATATGACCGCCGCGCCGATACTCGCTGAGCAGCAGCGAGGTGATCAGGTAGCCGCTGATCGTGAAGAAGACGTCGACGCCGAGGAATCCCCCCGGCATCCAGCCGACGCCGGCGTGATAGAGAAAGACCGCGAGCACGGCGATCGCGCGCATCGCGTCGATGCCAGGCAGGTAGGGCAGGCGGCTGTCCTGCGGTCTGCTCATTGCTTAATCTTCGGCAGTTTCACAGCCAGTGCTAGAGCGTGAAGGTCAATGCTCGGCGGTGCCGGTGGTGACTCATACACTTGAGCGGCCATGACCCTCGTCGTCAAGCTCGGTTCCTCGATCGTCGCCGCCGATGACGGTGACCTGCGCACGGACGTCCTCGATTCTGTCTGCGAGCAGGTCGCGACGCTGGAGCGCGGCGGCGAGCGCGTGGTGATGGTCACCTCGGGCGCGATCGCGCGGGGGATGCGATTGATGGGACTGCCGGTGCGCCCGCGCGCGATGGATGAGCTGCAGGCGGCCTCCGCCGTCGGCCAGGGCGACCTCTTTCGGGCCTACGAGAGCCGCTTGGCCGAGCACGGCACGCGGTCCGCGCAGGTGCTGCTCACCGCGGCCGACATCGCCGCTCGCACCAACTACCTCAACGCTCGCCAGACGCTGCGGCGGCTGATCGAGTGGGGGGTGGTGCCGGTCGTCAACGAGAACGACACCACCGCGACCGACGAGATCAGCTTCGGCGACAACGACTTCCTCGCCGCCCAGGTGGCGATTCTGCTCGACGCGCGGCTGCTCGTCCTGCTGACCAACACCGACGGTCTCTTCACCGCCGACCCAGGGGTCGACCGCGAGGCGAAGCGGATCCCGGACGTCACCGACTTCTCCGAACTGGCCGGGATGGAGATCGGCGACCGGACTTCGGTCTTCGGCTCCGGGGGGATGCGGAGCAAGGTCGCGGCGGCGGAGATGGCCAGCGAGGCCGGCATCGTGGCGACGATTTGCAACGGCACTAGCGGCGGGACGCTGGCGGCTGCGGCTGCCGGAGATCCCGTTGGGACGCGCTTCGCGGCGCAGGATTCCAAGGCTTCGAGCTTCAAGCTCTGGCTCAAGTACGCGAAGCCGGCGCACGGACGGCTCGTCGTTGATGGCGGCGCGGCGCGGGTCCTGCGCGAGAGCGGCTCGAGCTTGCTGCCGGTCGGGATTACCAACGTCGAGGGGGACTTCCAGGCGGGTGATGCCGTCGATGTGACCGTGAACGGCTCGATCATCGGCAAGGGGATCGTCGACTACTCGGCGGCCGAGCTTTCCGAGGTGATTGGCCTGAAGAGCGCTGAGGTGCGCGAGCGGATGCCGCATGCTGCCGATGAGGTGATTCATCGGGATCGGTTTGTCCTGGTGTAGAGCGCGGAAGGTGGGGGAGGGCCGGGAGCCCCTCCCAAAACGAGCGGCGGGAGCCGCTCTTGAGTGTTTTGGGAGGGGGCTCCCGGCCCTCGTAGCTACCCTTAGCGGTCATGGCTGTCACGACTAGAAACGTTGGGGAGATCTGCGTCGCCTCTCGGCGAGTTGCTCGGGAGCTTGCGAGTGCTTCGACCGCGGCCAAGGATGCGGCGCTGGAGGCGACCGCTCGCCTTCTGAGCGAGAGGTCCGCGGAGATTCTCGAAGCCAACGCCGCCGATCTCGCCGATGAACGAGCTTCGGGCTTGACCCAGGCGCTGCGTGATCGGCTTACGTTGACTGAGGAGCGGATCGCGGGAATGGCCGAAGGCGTCCGAGCTGTTGCTGGGCTTGAGGATCCGATCGGCGAGGAGCTTGAAGCGAAATCGCTGGAGAGCGGTCTGAGCTTGCGGAAGCTGAGGGTGCCGCTCGGTGTCGTCGCTGTTGTCTACGAGGCGCGGCCCAACGTGACGATCGATTGTGCGGCGCTGACGGTCAAGAGCGGCAACGCGATTGTGCTGCGGGGGTCTCACTACGCGGAGCGGTCGAACGCTGCGTTGGCTGGAGTGGCACGCGAGGCCCTTGCTGAGGCTGGACTGCCGGAGGACGCTGTACTGCTGCTGCCGGTTGGCGAGGGGCATGGCGATTTGGCTGAGCTGGCGACGCAGGACGGCGTGGTCGACCTGCTGATTCCTCGTGGTGGTGAGGGACTGAAGAGGGCTTTGAAGGACGTTGCCACGGTGCCAGTGATCTACGCCGCTGCCGGTAACTGCCACGTGTATGTGCACGCCGACGCCGATTTGGAGATGGCGCGGCGGATCGTGGTTAACGCGAAGACGCAGCGCCCTGGCGTCTGCAACGCCGCGGAGACGTTGCTGGTTGACGCAGCCGTGGCGGCGGACTTCCTGCCGGCGGCGCTGGCCGATTTGCGTGAGGCGTGTGTCGAGCTGGCCGGCGACGAGCGGGTGCGCGAGCTGGCGGATGGGGTCGATGTCGGCGCGGCCACCGACGCGGACTGGGACGCCGAGTACCTCGACTTGAAGCTGGCCGTTGCCGTCGTCGACTCGCTCGACGAGGCGATCGACCATGTCAACGCTCACGGCACCGGACACTCGGAGGCGATCGTCAGCGCGTCTGCCGAGGCTTCGGAGCGTTTCACCGCTGCTGTTGACGCCGCCGTCGTCTACACCAACGCCTCGACCCGCTTCACCGATGGCTTCGAGTTCGGCATGGGGGCCGAGATCGGCAACTCGACCCAGAAGCTGCACGCGCGTGGACCGATCGGTTTGCGCGAGCTGACGACCTACAAGTACGTCGTCCACGGCGACGGCCAAGTACGTGAGTAGCGCCTCCGCTGGCGGCATCGGGGTTCTCGGCTCGGCCTTCAACCCGCCGCACCTTGGTCACCTGGCTCTTGCCCAGGAGGCTCTCTGGCAGCTTGACCTCGATGAGGTGATCCTCGTTCCGACTGGCCAGGCCCCGCACAAGCGGATATCCGAAGACCCGGGCCGCGAGCTCCGTCTGGCGATGACGCGCCTGGCCGCGGCCGATGACTCGCGCTTCTCGGTTTCGACCCTGGAGGTCGAGCGCGATGGACCGTCCTATACGTATGAGACCTTGCAGCTGCTTGCAAAAGACCGAGGCGACAGGGAGCTGGTGTTCGTGATGGGGGCGGACGCCGCCGTGGGCCTGGAGAGCTGGCGCGAGCCGCAGCGAGTAACCGAGCTGGCGCGCCTCGCCGTCGCCCGCCGAGCCGGGATTTCCGAGGCCGACGTCGCCGCGGTATTGCGCAGCCTCGGCGCCGAGGGCCGGGCGACGATGCTGGAGATGCCGCAATTCGGCGTCTCCTCCTCTGCTGTGCGCGAGCGAGCGGCGGCGGGTCGGCCGCTGCGCTATCTCGTACCCGAGCCAGTGGCCCGCTTCATCGAAGAGAAGGGGATCTACGCATGAGCGCCGAGCGCCCGCCCGCCTACTCGCAGACGCTGGCGTTGCGCTTCGCCGAGCTGGCCGACGCCAAAGCCGCGACCGAGATCATCGTCCTCGACATGCGCGGGCTCGTCTCCTACACCGACTTCTTGACGATCTGCACCGCCCGCAACGAGCGTCAGGCGCGGGCGATTGCCGATGAGGTGAAGCTGCGCCTCAAGCAGGAGCAGGAACTGCTGCCCGCCGGCGCCGAGGCGGCCGAGGCGGCCGGCTGGATCGTCCTCGACTACCTCGATTGCGTGCTCCACGTCTTTACCGAGGAAGAGCGGCAGCGTTACCAGCTGGAGGATCTTTGGCGCGAGGCGCCGAAGCTCGAGTTTCAGGCTTCACAAGATGGCGTCCGAGGGCACCTCTACGGTGCCGCGCATGGGTAGCTTCAAGCGGTCGTTCCTCGGCTACCGTCGCACCGAAGTCGATGCGGCGCTTGCTTTGCGGGACGCGCGAAACTGGGCTTTGGAGCGCGATGCGAAGGAGTCGCTCGCGCGTTGCCGCGAGTCCGAAGAAGCTGTCACCCAGGCAGAGCAAGAGCTTGGCTCGCTCTCGGCGATGGTGATCGAGCGCGAGCGCGAGATCCGCGGTCTGCTCGAGCGCCTGGGCGAGGCCAACGAACGCCACGACCGCAACGTCGCCTCACTGGAGTCGGTCTCGGCCCGCCTCGAGGAGATCCAGGCTCAGGCCCGCGGCCAGGCGACGCGGATCCGGATGAAGGCGCTGCGCGAGGCGGTCGAGGTTGGCCGCCGGGCCCAGGAGCTGAGCGATGCGCAGGCTGTCGGCGACCCCGCGCCGAGTGCCCCAAACGGCAACGGCAACGGTCACGCCGCGCCGACCGCGCGAGACGTCTTCGAGGGTCTGGTCAAAGTTGAGATCGGCCCGCTCGACGACTTCTCCCAGCTCGTCGGCTTCGAGGACGCGGCCGGCCAGATCGGCGCCACCTCCGAGATCTCGGTCGAGCGCTTCTCCGAGGGCCGGGCGACGCTCTCGATGCGCCTCAGCGAGCCAACCGACCTGCTCCACGAGCTCGAGCAGCGCTCTCCACTCGACTTCCACGTCCGCCGCACGGCGGACGACAACGTCGTCCTCGACATCGACGACGAAGCCGGTCCCGAGCAGCGCGCCGCCTAGTCACCCGACGCCGCTACCCTTCATCGCCCCGGCGCCCTGGCGGAGTGGTTACGCAGCGGCCTGCAAAGCCGTTTACACCGGTTCGATTCCGGTGGGCGCCTTGCCCCTCTCGAGGGCGAAACTTCAGGCGCCTGTCCATTTGAGGGTTTCCCGTTCGTCTTAGAGGCAAAGGCACTCTCTCAAGGAGGAACGATGAAGTACATGCTGCTGATTCACCAGGGCACTACTCCGCTGCCGGGGTCGGAGGCGTGGGACGGCCTTTCCAAGGAGGAGCAGGGGGCCGTTTACGGCGCCTACCAGCAGATCAACGAAACGCCCGGCGTCGAGTCCGGGGTGCGGATGCAGCCGCCTGAGACCGCTACCACGGTGCGGGTCCAGGACGGACAGACGCTAACCACCGACGGCCCCTTCGTCGAGACCAAGGAGGCGCTTGGCGGCTACCTCTTCTTCGAGGCGGACGATCTCGATGCCGCGATCGAGCTGGCGGCGAAGATCCCCGCCGCCAGCATGGGCGGTGGGATCGAGGTTCGTCCGGTGGTGGAGAGCTGACCGAGCGGGTCTTCCGCGAGCAGTGGGGCCGCGTCCTCGCCACCCTGATCGGCCTCCTCGGCGACTTCGACCTCGCCGAGGAGGCCGCCCAGGACGCGTTCGCGATCGCCGCTGAGCGCTGGCCACACGAAGGCACGCCGGCGAACCCGGCGGCCTGGCTGATCGCCACCGCCCGCAACCGCGCGATCGACCGCATCCGCCGTGAGCGGACGCTCGCCGACAAGACGAAGCTGCTGGAGGTGCCGCGGGCCGTGGAAGACGAGCTCGAAGAGACAGTCTTCCCCGATGAGCGCTTGGAGCTGATCTTCACCTGCTGTCACCCGGCGCTCTCGACCGAGGCCCAGGTCGCGCTCACCCTGCGCACGCTCGGCGGCCTCGGCACGGACGAGATCGCCCGGGCCTTCGTCGTCCCCCGGGAGACGATGGCGAAGCGCCTGGTCCGCGCCAAGAAGAAGATCAAGGCCGCCGGCATCCCCTTTCGAGTGCCACCCGATCACCTGCTCCCCGACCGTACCGTCGCCGTGCTTGCCGTGGTCTACCTGATCTTCAACGAGGGCTACGGCGGTCGCGGCGAGCTCGCGACCGAGGCGCTTAGGTTTGGCCGGGCGCTGGCCGAGCTGATGCCCGACGAGCCCGAGGTCCACGGACTGCTGGCGATGATGCTGCTGCTCGAGGCTCGCCGCGAGGCGCGCTTTCGCGACGGCGACCTGGTGCTCCTGGCCGATCAAGATCGGTCGCTCTGGGACGCGGCCCGAATCGCGGAGGGGCGTGTTTCGCTCGGCCGCGCTTTTGCCCTGCGTGGCCGCGGTCCCTACGTGGTGCAGGCCGCGATCGCGTCACTCCACGCCGACGAGCCCCGCGACTGGCCGCAGATCGCCGCCCTCTACGGCGAGTTGACCCGGCTCACCGACTCACCGGTCGTCGCGCTGAACCGAGCCGTGGCGGTGGCTGAAACCGATGGCCCCGAGGCTGGCCTGGAGGCGATCGAGAACCTCGGCCTGGACTCCTACCCCTACCTCCACTCAACCCGCGCCGATTTCCTGCGCCGCCTCGGTCGCGCCGCCGAGGCCCGCGCCGCCTACGAGCGCGCGCTTGAGCTGGCCCACTCAGAACCGGACCGCCGCTTTCTCTCCCGCCGCCTGGCCGAAGTGGCCTGAGCCCGCGGGCCAGTTCTGCAAGGCTGAGGTGATGGCGGTCAACGTCGCAGAGGCGCCAAGGACGGCGGCATCGCCGACGATTCCGCACGATCAGGTAATCGTGCTCTTCGGGGCGACCGGGGATCTGGCGAAGCGCAAGCTGCTGCCCGGGATCTTCCACCTCTTCGAGGCGGGTCTTATGCCGGAGCGCTTCGCGCTGATCGGCGCCTCGCGGGCCGGCCTCAGCGACGAGGAGTTCGTCACCCTTGTGCGCGACGCGGTCTGCAATTCCGGGCGCAGGCCAGAACCGGGAGAGTCCTTGGACCGCTTCGTGGCGAGCCTGCGCAGCGCCACGCTCGGTGACGGATTCGAGGACCTTGGCGAGGTCGTCGCAGGGGCCAGGGACGAGCTTGCCGACGGCGCCGAGCTCCTCCACTACCTCTCGCTGCCGCCGGCCGCATACGCGGGCGTGATCGAGGGGATCGGTCGGCTTAGTCTCGGCAGTGGCGCCCGGGTGATCATGGAGAAGCCGTTCGGCCGCGATCTCGCCTCGGCACGTGAGCTCGACGCGCTCGTCCACTCGGTCTTCGAGGAGGAGCAGGTCTTCCGCATCGACCACTACCTCGGCCGCGAGGCGGTGCAGAACCTGCTGGCGATGCGCTTCGCCAACGGGATGTTCGAGCCGGTCTGGAACCGCAACCACATCGATCACATCCAGATCGACGTCCCGGAGACGCTTTCGATTGGGATGCGGGGGAGTTTCTACGAGGAAACCGGCGCCTTCCGCGACATGATCGTCACCCATCTCTTCCAGGTGCTCAGCTTCATCGCGATGGAGCCGCCGACCTCGCTCAACGCCAAGGCGCTGATGGCGGAGCGGGGCAAGGTCTTCGATTCGATGGTGCCGCTCGCGCCCGGCGACGTGGTTCGCGGCCAGTACGACGGCTATAGCGACGAGGAGGGGGTCGCGGCGGACTCCGACACCGAGACCTTCGTCGCCCTGCGCGCCTTCGTCGACAACTGGCGCTGGGAGGGCGTCCCCTTCTACCTGCGCTCCGGCAAGCGCATGGCCGAGGACCACCACGTGCTCACGGTCGCCTTCTCCCAACCCCCGCGGCGGATGTTCCCGCTCGATTGCACCCAGATTGCCGAGGCGTTCGGCCACGACCACCTGACCTTCGAGCTTGGCGACCCCGGTAGCATCGAGGCCTCCTTCCTCGCCAAGGTTCCCGGGCCGGCGCTGCGGCTAGGCGAAGGCCACATGCGTTTCAGCTATGCGGACAGCTTGGGCGGGTCCCAGCAGGCGCTGGACGCCTACGAGCGGCTGATCCACGACGTCATGGTCGGCGACCGCACGCTCTTCACGACCTCCGAAGCGATCGAGCGGCTCTGGGAAGTGGCCGACCCGGTCGTGCGCGATCCCTCCCCGCTGCGACCCTACGAGCCGGGTTCATGGGGACCCGAGCCGGTCGATGATCTACTCACGCCACGCCGCTGGCACGTGCCCTACGACCATTCCTGAGAGCGGCGAACTGCGTGCTCAGCTGACGACGCGAGGGTCCTGCCAGGGGTTGTTCATCGAGAGGCGGCGTTTCTGCGAGCGCTTGAAGAGGTAGCAACCGACAGCTCCGTTGCGCATCTCGGAGTGGATGAACTTTCCGGTGACCAGCTTCCAGCCCTCGACCGTCACCGAGTTGAGGATGTCGACCGGATCGGTGGTCACCAGGGCGGGCGCGCCGGCCAGGCCCGGGACAACCGTTGGCGGCAGCTCGTTGATCTCAAGTTCGTACTGGAAGAGGCGATGGCCTCGCCTGTAGGCGAGCCGCGCCCGCCCCGCCGGCGTCCGGTAGAAAGCCTGCTCCGCTGCCTCGACCGCGACCAGCCGCTTTTCGCGCTCCCTCTCCTCGGCGCGTTCGTCTCGGCTGGCCCTATCGAGCGGAAGCGTCAGCCCAGATCTACCGCGAAGCAATGGCAGGCGGAAAATCCGCTGCTTCCGCTCGCTGTTGGCTTCGCCGGGCGCCGTCCGTTCCGGCTGCGCGCCCTGTGGGGATCTATGCCCGACGAGAAGCTGCCCCTGCTGGCTGACTGCGTCCACGGTATGGAAACGCGGGAAAGGGGGAGGATTTTGCACGCCGCATAGTCCAAATTCGGCCCAGTCAGTCGTCGGCGACAGAGATAGCTGTCATTTGGGTCTCCAGCGGAACGGAAAAGGGCCCCTTTCGGGGCCCTTTGATTCCGAAGGACGTGCCACCAGCGAGACTCTGTTTCCCTGGCTCGTCAGTCCTCAAGCCTTAATCGGTCGCTGCATAAAGAAACACCGCGTTAGTTGAAAGTTGCACCCATTGCATCGGCACTTGCGGCGGCGGGCTTGAGGCTGCGGCGCGCAGGCGTCGTTGGCCCACGCGCCGCTGCTAGATTCAGGGGTCCCGGGCGCTTAGCTCAGTTGGGAGAGCGCCAGCTCGACAAGCTGGAGGTCACTGGTTCGAGCCCAGTAGCGCCCATCGTCCCGGCCCCGGAAGCGTCGTTCAGACCCCGGCCATCCTCACCTCGGCGAGGCGGATGTTGTTGCCGGACGGGTCGCGGAAGCCCGAGTCGATGCCGTAGGGGCGCTCCTCGGGCGCTTCGGTGAACTCGACGCCGCGGCCCTTCAGCTCTTCGTAAGAAGCCTGGCAGTCATCGGTGGTGAGGAAGACAGTTCCGGCGAAGCCCTTGGCCATCAGCTCGCGGACCTGATTGCCGGTCTCCTCGTCCATCACCGGCGCGCCGGGGATCGCCATCAGCACGATCGATACGTCTTCCTGGCCGGGAGGCCCCACGGTTAGCCAGCGGAAATCGCCCATCTCGGGCAGGGTGACGTCGGCGCGAACCTCCATGCCGACCTTCTCGGTGTAGAAGGCAAGCGCCTCCTCCTGGTCGTGGACCCAAAGCTGGGCATTGGCGATTCTGATCATCGTCTGCGTCTCCTTGGTTGAACGGCAAGGTCGACGGCGATGCTAGGCGGGGACGCGCGGGCTGTCTTCTCGAAACGTGCGGTGTTGGGGGCGCGCGTAGGCGCGCACGACGCAGCCCGGGACCAGGGCGCCGCTGGCGGCGGACGGGTGCTTGGCCCGGTAGGCGGTGGGCGAGAGGCCGAAGGTGCGACTGAAGCTGGTCGTGAAGGAGCCGATGCTCTGCAGGCCGACCGAGAGGCAGATGTCGGCGACCGAGCGATCGGTTGTGCGCAGCAGCGCCGCCGCCCGCTCCAGCCTGCGGGTCAGCAGGTAGGCGTGGGGCGACTCGCCGAAGGCGCGGCGGAACTCGCGGCTGAAATGGGCGCGCGAGAGCCCCGCGGCAGCGGCCAGGTCGTCGACGCCCAGCGGCTCGAAGTAGCGGGCGTCGGCGAGGTCCCTGGCGCGCAGCAGGTGACGGGCGGGAGGGACGTGGGCCATCGCCTTAAGTCTAGGCAGGCTCGCTGCCCTCTTCCTCCGCGTTGCGCCCTCGCGTGTTGTCCCCGTGGAGTCTGAAAAACGCAGGAGACCTGTTGCGCTTAATCAAAGTTTCTTATAGAAGTCAGTTCCTTCAGATGACCGGGTTGCCAGATCGCCTCTTCGCGCAAGCCTCCCCCCACTCGGTGGGCGAGGTCTCGCTGTTTGCAGCCGATGTCGTTAACCAGGAGACGGTCGCCAACTTCACCTCGCCACGTTCCCTGATCGAGGAGGCGACGGCCAAACTGCGGGCAGGCGGCTTCGAGGTCCTGCAGGTAACGCCGACGACAATCAACATCGCCGCGCCGTCCGATCATTTTGAGCAAGCGTTTGAAACTCGTCTTGAGCCCGAAGAGCGCCCGGTCATCAAGGAAGGGGCCAGGGAGGACACGGCGACGTTCGTCGAATGCCCTGACACCGAGGTCCAAGGCTTGATCGCGACGCACGACACCGAGTTCGCGGACGTGCTCGAGGGCGTCGCGTTCGAGGAACCGGTCTACTACCACGAGAGCGCCTCGCCGCCCAAACCGGGCTACTGGCATCTCGAGGTTCCCCACGACGTCTCGGCGCAGCTCAATGCCGACAGCGTCCACGCCGAGGGGATAACGGGCCGGGGGGTGAGCGTCGCCATGGTCGATTCCGGCTGGTACAGCCACCCATACTTTGCCCAGCAGGGATACAGGCCGGGGCAAGTGGTGCTCGCGCCGGCCTCGCAAAATCCAAGCGACGACGAGAGCGGGCACGGCACCGGCGAGTCGGCCAACATTTTCGCCGCCGCCCCGGAGATCGACTTCACGATGGTGAAGAACACCTCCACCAACAGCACCGCGGGTTTCAATGCTGCCGTCAGCCTGCGCCCGGACGTGATCAGCTGCTCCTGGGGTTTCGATCTTGAGAGCGGGCCGCTGAGCGCCGTCAACCAGGCGCTTGCCGCCGCGGTTGCGACGGCAGTTGCGAGCGGGATCATTGTCGTCTTCAGCGCCGGTAACGGACACTGGGGCTTTCCCGGCCAGCACCCCGATGTGATCTCGGCCGGCGGCGTCTACGTGGAAGCTGACGGCGCCATGCGCGCCTCCGACTACGCGAGTGGCTTTGCCAGCCAGATATACCCGGGGCGCGAAGTCCCCGACCTCTCGGGGCTCGTCGGCATGCTTCCCCATGCCGCCTACATCATGCTGCCCGTCCAGCCGGACGATGAAATGGACCGGGAGAACGCCGGTGCGCCGTTTCCACAAGGGGATGAAACCGCTGAAAATGACGGCTGGGCGGCGTTCAGCGGAACATCGGCGGCGGCGCCACAGCTGGCGGGCATCTGCGCTCTGATTAAGCAGGCTTGCCCGCGGTTGCAACAGAGCGAGATCAGGGACATCCTTATGCGCAGTGCCCGCGACGTCACAACCGGCAGCAACAATCCGCGTTTCAATAATCCCGCGGGTCCCGGATACGACCTCGCGACTGGCGCCGGGCTGGCCGACGCCGCTGTCGCGGTGCAGCTCGCCAAGGAGGAGTGCGGCCCGGTTTAGGTTGCTGATTGGGACCCAGGATGGGCGCTGAGCAGCACTCCGCTCTCGTCTTGATGCGCTCGCCAAGCGACGAGCGCGCTCGTCGCTTCTTCACCGAGCAGGGCTTCGAGGTTGGGCCGATGGTCGGGATTTCGTTCTCGATCGCTGCCCCCTTGCAAGAGATGGAGCGCCTGTTCGAGGGCTCCGAGCGCTCGGCAGAGAGAGGGGGCGAGCTGCCGCTCGACCGCCTGCCGCCTGAGATCCGCAAAACCGTGCTCGCCGTCGCCACCGAGGCGCCGCCGGACTTCGGCCCCGGGAATCCCTGATCGTGTAGACGGCTTGGCGGTTGATTAGGCTCGCCGCCTCGTGATCGGGACCTACGCAGCCGTGCTGGTCGTTTGCTTTGCTTCGCTGGCGATCGGCCAGACGGCGATCGCGCTCTGCGGTGTGCGGCAATGGTCGTGGCTGGCCCCGGCCGTGGGCCTGGCCCTGCTCTGCGCCGTCTGCTGGGGAACCGTGCGCCTGCCGGGCGATGGGACGGTCTCGGCAGTCCTCGTCCTGGTGCTTTTTGCGGCGTCTGTTTTATATCTTCGGAAGCGGCTCGAAGCGGGGGGAGGGGCGCTGCAAGCCGGTTGGCCGATAGCCCTTCTGGCCCTCCTCGCCACCGCGTTGCCGTTCGCCGTCGCAGGCCACTTCGGCATCCTCGGCACCAGCTTCAACCCGGACATGTCCCAGCACCTGCTGGCGGCGGATCGCCTCGCCCACGGCGAGGGCTCCCAGCTCCTGCACCAGGGCTATCCGCTCGGGCCCCACTCGATAGCCGTAGCCCTGACCAAGGGCCTCGGTATCAACATCGTCCAGGGCTTCACCGGCCTGACAGTTGCCGTGGCGGTCCTCGCTTCGCTCACGGCCCTGACGGCCTTCCGCGATCAGCCCGCCTACCTGCGCATCCCGGCATCGCTCGTAGTCGGCCTCACCTACATGGTCGCCTCCTACTTCGCCCAAGGCTCCTTCAAGGAGACGATCCAAGCCCTCTTCTTCCTCGCCTTCGTTCTCGCCCTGAGGGAGGGATCGCAAAATCCCACCTGGCGCGAACTACCACTCCGCTTCGTCCCTGCAGCTCTTCTAGCAGCGGGGTCCGTTTACACCTACAGCTTCCCCGGGCTGATCTGGTTGATCGGCGCCGCAATCATCTGGGCAATTGCGGAACTCGTTCTGAGCCGCTTCGGCAGCTCGCCACCCGCCGCCTGGCGGTCTGTCCTTTATGCAGTTCTCCTCTTCGCCATCTTGATCGCCCCAGAGATCGGCCGCATGCTCGACTTTCACAGCTTCGAGACCTTCGACCCCAACGGCCCCGGCCTCGGCAACCTCTTCGGCCAGATCTCACCTTTCGAGGCCCTCGGCATCTGGCCGTCGGGCGACTTCCGCCTCTCCCCTGGCGACGGCGCCGTGCCGGCCCTCGGCTACTTCCTCGGCGCCGCCTACGCATCGATCCTGCTCGTCTACGGGCTCGTCGTCTGCTGGCGCCGCCGCGAGGCCACCCTGATTGCAGGCCTCGCTACCGCGGCCCTTGCCTATGCGGCGGCGCGCATCGGAGGCACTCCCTATACCGCCGCCAAGGCGATCGAGATCGGCGCGCCGCTGGCGGCTCTCGTCATCGTTCTACCGCTGCTGCGCCGGCCGGTCGCCTGGCTCTACCTGCTCGCGGCGGGCGGCTGTTCGCTGCTGGCGCTTGCCAACGCGCCGGTCGGCCCAAGCTCCTACTCACCGGCGCTGACCAGCCTGCGCTCCGACGTCGGCGAAGGCCCAACCCTCGTGCTCGCCTCAAAGCAACTACTCGAAGAGGAACACGGCGTCCCCTACATCACCTGGGAGATGCGCGGTGGGCGCGTCTGCATCGATGCGACCGACGAAACCAGAAACGGGCCGCCACCCGGCGTTCGCTTCGTCATCTCGCAGTCTGCGCCGCGCCAGCCTCCCTTCCCAGCGCTGCGCGTAAAGCGCATCGCCCAGCCCTACGTCCTCTGGGAACGGATGGCACCGACCCGCGGTCACAGTCCCTGTCCCCTGATCGCCGTCCGCCAAGCCCGCCACGGCCTGCCACCCCGCTGAGCGGTCGTATTTAGCTCCGCTGTGCGGAAAGAAATACGACCGCAAGGTGGCGAAGTGCGTCTCATCGGGTGCGGTCGTACTTTTAGCCGCATAGCGGAAAGAAATACGACCGCTAGGCGAGGGTGGGGTGTTGAACTGCCGCGGGTAGCATGGCCAGATCGAGGCCGCCATCCAAAAGATCACTGTCCAGCTTCCCGATGGGACACCGTTGGAGCTGACCGACGGCGCGTCCGGCGCGGACGCAGCTGCGGCAATCGGGCCCGGGCTGGCCAAGGCCGCGCTTGCGATCCACGTCGATGGTGAGCTTCGTGACCTCTCCGCTGCTCTTCCGGATGGCGCCGAGATCGCGATCCTCACCGATCGCGACCCCGATGCGCTGGCGCTGATTCGCCACGACGCCGCGCACGTGATGGCCGAGGCGGTGCAGGAGCTCTACCCCGGTACCAAGGTGACGATCGGTCCGGCGATCGAGAACGGCTTCTACTACGACTTCGACTTCCCGGACGAGGTCAAGGTGACCGATGCGGACCTGGAGCAGATCGAGGCGGCGATGCGCGCCCATATTGAGGCCGATGAGGCCTTCGAGCGCCGCGACGTGCCGGTCGCCGAGGCGATATCGATCTTCGAGGGCCAGGATGAGGACTACAAGGTCGAGCTGATCAAGGACCTGATCGAGAAAGAAGGGGTCGAGACCGTCTCGCTCTACCGCAACGGGCCCTTCGAGGACCTCTGCCGCGGTCCGCATGGGCCCTCGACCGGCAGGATTAAGGCGATCAAGCTGAGCTCGCTCGCCGGCGCCTACTGGCGCGGCGACGAGAAGCGTCAGATGCTGACCCGGATCTACGGCACCGCCTTTTTCTCCAAGAAGGACCTGAACAAGCATCTCGAGCTGATCGAGCAGGCGAAGAAGCGCGACCACCGCCGCCTCGGTCCCCAGCTCGGCATCTTCATGCTGCGCGAGGAGGCGCCCGGGATGCCCTTCTGGCTGCCCAACGGGACGACGCTGCTGCACCTGATTGAGGGTGAGGTCCAGGCCCAACTGCGCAAGCGCGGCTACAAGGAGATCGCCACCCCGCAGGTGCTCGACGAGGAGCTCTGGCACCGCTCCGGGCACTGGGAGAACTACCGCGACGACATGTACTTCATGCAGTCCGACGATCGGCGCCTGGCGCTGCGGCCGATGAACTGCCCCGGCGCCTGCCTTGTCTTCGACTCCGAACGCCACTCTTACCGTGAGCTGCCGCTGCGCCTAGCCGAGTTCGGACGGGTCTCGCGCAACGAGCGCGAGGGCGTCCTCCACGGCCTGCTCCGCGTCCGCGCCTTCACCCAGGACGACGCCCACGTCTACTGCACCGAGGAGCAGATCGCCGACGAGGTGGCGGACATCTGCGCGGCGATCGACGAGCTCTACGCGCGCTTCGGCTTTGAGGACGTGCGGGTCGAGCTCTCGACCCGGCCGCAGAAGTCGATGGGCAGCGAGGAGCAGTGGGCCAAGGCCGAGGCGGCGCTGACCGAGGCGCTCGACCGCCAGGGTCGCGAGTACGAGCTCAACCCCGGCGATGGCGCCTTCTACGGCCCAAAGATCGATTTCCACGTCACCGACGCGCTCGGCCGCTCCTGGCAGTGCGGCACCTGCCAGCTCGACTTCCAGATGCCCGAGCGCTTCGACCTCAGCTACGTCGGCACCGACGATGGGGCGCACCGCCCGGTGATGATCCACCGCGCCCTGCTCGGCTCGATGGAGCGCTTCGCCGGCATCCTGATCGAGCACTACGCTGGCCGCTTCCCGGTCTGGCTGTCCCCGGTGCAAGCGATCGTCCTGCCCGTCGCCGACCGCCACAACGCGTACGCGGCGCGCGTCGCTGCCGAGCTGCGCGAGGCTGGCGTGCGGATCGAGATCGACGATCGCTCCGAGTCAGTCGGCAAGAAGATCCGCGACGCCGAGCTCGGTCGCTACCCCTACATGCTCGTCGTCGGCGACCGCGAGCAGGAGGCCGGGGGGCTTGCGGTTCGGTCGCACAGCGACGGCGAGCTGGGGGCGATGCCGGCCGCCGACTTCGCCGCTCGCATCAAGGCCGAGAGCGCGCCTTCCTGAGCCGGGGCTTGCCACTTCGCATCCTCTGTCTATACTCCGGACACTTGATCGCAGGCACCCCAAACACCCCGCGCCGCTGAGCGTCCTGTGCCTGCCTCCCTACCTCTCGTCCGCTTGAAGCTCCACACCTCACTTAGATAGTGCCGGTCCCGCGTAGGTTCGACCGGCGCCCACCAGAGCGCGACACGACCCGGATCAACGAGCGGATCCGCGTCCCCAAAGTGCGTCTGATCGGCGCCGAGGGGGAGCAGCTCGGGATCGTCGACATCGACGAGGCTCTCAAACGCGCTCAGGACGCCGACCTCGACCTGGTCGAGGTCGCCCCCGGTTCAAAGCCGCCCGTCACCCGCCTGCTCGACTACTCGAAGTACAAGTACGAGCAGGAGCAAAAGCAAAAGCAGGCCCGCAAGCACCAGCAGCAGGTCAATATCCGCGAGATCAAGCTGCGGCCGAAGATCGCCCAGCACGACTACGAGACCAAGATGGGTCACGTCGCGCGTTTCCTCCGCCACCAGGACAAGGTCAAGGTGACGATCATGTTCCGCGGACGCGAGCAGGCGCACCCGGAGCGGGGGAGGGCGCTGCTGCAACGCCTCTACGAGGATCTCGACGGGCTTGCTGTGATCGAGTCTCAGCCTTTGCAGGAAGGGCGCAACATGAGCATGCTGCTGGCGCCCGGCAAAGAGGCAGCCAAAGTGGATGACGAGGTGACGACTGCCGCGAGCGAGAAACCGGTTGCCGAGGAGGCGTCTGCTGCGGCTGAGGAGCCGGCTGCTGAGGCTGATGAGACACCCGCCGCTGAGGACGAGACGTCCGGCGACGATGCAGCCGCTGCGTAAGGCCTATCCGGCAGGGGTTCCACTTAACTTTTTCGATGGAGACGGATTTGCTGGCGCCTCGAGGTGGACGCCGAAAAAGTACAAGACGTTCCACCCCTACCGGATAGGCCTTATCCCGTAACGATTTCGGCGATTCGCTCTGCGGCGTGGCCATCCCAGAGGGGCGGGGGCTCGGGCCTCTTTGCGGGGCGCTGTGCCAGAGCTTCTGGGATCTGGGCGATCGCTAAAGGATCCAGGCCGAGCAGGGTGTTGGTACCAGCGGTGATCGTTATTGGGCGCTCCGTGTTATTGCGCAGGGTGAAGCAGGGGATGCCTAGGTAGGTCGTCTCCTCTTGGATGCCGCCCGAGTCGGTTAGTACGGCGCCGGCGTCAGCCAGGAGTGAGAGGAAGTCGATGTAGCCGAAGGGGTCGCAGAGCAGTAGGCCCGGGTGCTCGGAGGCGATCGTCTCCATCATTGCGCGCGTGCGTGGATGTACCGGGAAGATGACTGGGATCTCGCGCGCCAGGGCGGCGAGGCGCTCGATCGTCTCTGTCAGCAGTAGGCCATCGACCAGGGCGGGGCGGTGCAGGGTGACGAGGACGTAGGAGCCGGGCTCGACGCCAAGGCGCGTCGCCGTGTCCCCGCCGCGAAAGCGATCTTCGAGCGCGACCAGGGTGTCGATCATCGTGTTGCCGACGAGGTGGATCCGCTCTGCGGGGATGCCCTCGGCGTGCAGGTTGTCGTTTGCCTCGGGGCTGTGGATGAAGAGGTGGTCGGAGAGCTGGTCGGTGACTATTCGGTTCAGCTCCTCCGGCATCGTGCGGTCGAAGCTGCGCAGGCCGGACTCGATGTGGGCGACCGGGATCTGCATCTTTGCCGCGGTCAGCGTCGCTGCCAGGGTTGAGTTGACGTCGCCGGGGACCATCACCAGGTCCGGTCGCTCCTCGGCCAGGACTGGCTCCAGTCGTTCCATCACCCGCGCGGTCTGCTCGGCGTGGCTGCCCGAGCCGACCTCGAGCATGTGGTCGGGCGCCGGCACCCCCAGCTCCTCGAGGAAGACCTCCGACATCAGCCGGTCGTAGTGCTGGCCGGTGTGGACGATCGCGTGCCGGCCCTCGGGCAATCGCGCCCGCAAAGCGCCGATAACGGGCGCTGTCTTGACGAAGTTGGGACGGGTTCCAAGTATGTAGACGATGCGCATCGGGCGGCACAGTACCCTGCGCTCCGCCTTCCACCTGCAACAGAGCGAGCACTGAGGCGCGCGCGTCTGCTTCAATAGCGAACCCGATGCCCAAGATGAAAACTCATTCAGGCGCCAAGAAGCGCTTCCGCAAGACCGCGACGGGCAAGCTGCGCGGGCGTCGCGCTTACTCGAGCCACATCCTCGAGAAGAAGTCGCCGAAGCGCAAGCGGCGGATGGCGCGGCCGGTCGAGATCGCTCCGTCTGACACCAAGACGGTGCGCAAGCTGCTTGGAGGCGGCAAGTGAGCCGGGTTAAGCGGTCAGTCCACGCGCGCAAGAAGCGCCGCAAAGTCCTTAAGGAAGCAAAGGGCTACTTCGGTCGCAAGCACTCCTCTTATCGTTTCGCCAAAGAGCAGGTGCAGCGCTCGGGCATGTACGCCTACCGCGACCGGCGCAACCGCAAGCGTGAGTTCCGCCGGCTCTGGATTACCCGCATCAACGCTGCGGCGCGGCTGGAGGGCATGAGCTACTCGCAGCTGATCCACGGCCTCAACGGGGCCGGGGTCGAGGTCAACCGCAAGATGCTCGCCGAGATCGCGGTCAGTGACCGCGAGGCCTTCCGCCGATTTGTGGAGCTAGCCCGGGAGGGTGCGGCCGCCTAGCCGCAGCCAAGCACTCCACTTTCCCGGGCGGGCCGTCTTCACGGCCCGCTTTTTCGTTCCAGGAGAAGAAACAAACGACCAGAACACAGTCACGACCGACACATCACATGATCGAAAGCCCCCAAAACGAGAAGTTGAAGCTGGTCCGCAAGCTGCGCGAGCGTAAGCATCGCGAGCGCGAGAGCGCCTTCCTCAGCGAGGGCGAGGACCTGGTCGAGGCCGGGCTCACCGCTGGGGTTGAGCCGCGCTTTGTTCTCGTCGCAGCGGGAGGCGGTCTGGCCGGCGAGGAGGTCGAGCCCGAGTTGCTGGCGGGGGTCTCCACTCTCGGGTCTGGCACTCGGGCGATCGCCGTCTGGCCGCAGCGCTGGGTCGAGCCGGGCGGTTCGCCCTGTATCTACCTGCACAGAGTCGGCGACCCGGGCAACGTCGGCACGATCCTCCGCACTGCGCACGCCCTGCTCGACGGCATCGTGGTGCTCGGCCCCGGCTGCGCCGATCCCTTCTCGCCGAAGGCGGTGCGGGCAAGCATGGGTTCAATCTTCGCCCAGCCCGTCGCGCGCGCCGAGGTTGGCCAGACACCAGGGCCGCGCGCTGCCCTGGTCGCTCACGGCGGTGAGGCCCCGGCGGCGCTGGCCGGCGCCGCGACGCTCTGCCTTGGCGCCGAGCGTGAGGGCCTACCCGGCGAGGTGCTTGCCGAGTGCGAGACCACGGTGACGATTCCGCTCCGCGCCGGTGGCGCCGAGTCACTCAACGTCGCCGCCGTGGCTGCGATTTGTGCCGAGCGGATATCGTCGCTCGCCATGCCAAAGGACCCCTCCAGTGCTTGAGCGGATCGAGGAGATCAGGGTCGAGGCTGCCGCGGCGATCGAGGCCGCGGGCGGCACGGCCGAGCTGGAGGAGCTGCGGGTCCGCTATCTCGGCCGCAAGGCCGAGTTGACGACGATTCTGCGCGGGATCGCCGAGCTGCCGGCGGAGGAACGGGGCAAGGTCGGTGGCAGCGCCAACAAGGCGCGCAAGCAGCTCGAGGCGCTGCTCGAGTCGCGGGCCGAGGCGCTCGACGCCGGCGAGCTGGAGTCGCAACTCGCCGCCGATCGGGTCGACGTGACGCTGCCGGGCGCCCCCGCGCGGGCGGTCGGCCACATCCACCTGATCACCCGCACCACTCGCCAGATCGAGGACGTGATGGTCGGACTTGGCTACCGGGTGATGGAGGGGCCAGAGGTCGAGCACGACTACTACAACTTCACGGCTTTGAACCATCCGCCCGGCCACCCAGCGCGGATGCTTCAGGACACCTTTTACGTCCAGTCGGACCCCGAGGTGCTGCTGCGCACCCATACCTCGCCAGTGCAGGTGCGGAGCATGGAGGCGCAGCCGCCGCCGATCTTCATGATCGCCCCGGGCAAGGTCTACAGGCGCGACTCCGATGCCACCCACAGCCCAATGTTCCATCAGGTCGAGGGCTTGGCGATCGGCGAGGGGATCACGCTCGCCGACCTGCAGGGCACGCTCGACGAGATGCTGCGGGCGATCTTCGGCGGCGCCCGCAAGGCGCGGATGCGGCCGCACTTCTTCCCTTTCACCGAGCCCAGCGTCGAGTTCGACGTCTCCTGCTTCCAGTGCGAGGGGACGGGCACGCTCGCGAGCGGCGAGCGCTGCAATCTCTGCAAGGGGATCGGCTGGATCGAGGTCGGCGGGGCCGGCATGGTCGATCCGAACGTGCTCGGCTTCGTCGAGTCCAATGGCTATGACCCCGAGCGGGTGCAGGGCTTCGCCTTCGGCATGGGGGTCGAGCGGATCGCGATGCTGCGCCACGGCGTGCCCGACCTGCGGCGCTTCTTCGACAACGACGTCCGCGTCCTGGGGCAGTTCTCGTGAGGTGCAACTGATGAGGGTCCCTTACTCCTGGCTGTGCGAGTACTGCGATCCTGGTATCGAGCCGGGCGAGCTGGCCGAGCGGCTGGCGATGACTGGGACCGAGGTCGAGCGGGTCGGCACGATCGGGCCGCCCTCGGCCGAGGGCTTCGTCGTTGGCAAGGTGCTGAGCGCAGAGCCGCACCCCAACGCCGACCGGCTGCGCGTCTGCACGGTCGACACCGGCGACGGCGCGCGGACGATCGTCTGCGGCGCACCCAATGTCGCCGCGGGACAGACCGTGCCGGTGGCGCTGCCGGGGGCGACCCTGCCTGGCGGCCACAAGATCGGCATGGCGAAGCTGCGCGGGGTCGAGTCGGCCGGGATGATCTGCGCCGCCGCCGAGCTCGAGCTGGGGGAGGGGCCTCCCGGCATCCTCGTACTCGAGGACGACCATCTCGTGCCGGGCACGCCGCTGGCCGAGGTGCTGCCGATAGCGGAGCCCGTCCTGGAGCTGGAGGTGACGCCGAACCGGGTCGACTGCTTCGGCGTCTACGGCGTCGCCCGCGAGGTGCACGCGGTCAGCGCCGCGCCGCTGGGGCCGGAGCCATGGGCGGAGGACGCGCCGGCGGAGGGCGAGGGCAACGTCAATAACTTCGCTTCGGTCACGGTCGAGGTCCCGGACCTCTGCCCGCGCTTCACCGCCCGCGTCTTCACCGACGTCACGATCGCGCCCTCTCCGGCCTGGCTGCAGGCGCGACTGACCGCCGCCGGCCAGCGGCCGATCAACAACGTCGTCGACATCACCAACTACGTGATGCTGCTGACCGCGCAGCCGCTGCACGCCTTCGACCTCGACAAGGTCCCCGACGGAGCGCTGACCGTCCGCGCCGCCGCGGAGGGCGAGACGATGAAGACCCTCGATGATGTCGAGCGCACTTTCGATGCCGAGACGGTGCTGGTCTGCGATCGCAACGGCCCCTCCGGCATCGCGGGGATCATGGGCGGGCAGGTCTCGGAGGTATCCGAGGCGACGACCAGCGTCCTACTCGAGGTCGCGACCTGGAACGGGACCAACATCCTGCGCAGCTCGCGCCTGCTCTCGTTGCGCTCCGAGGCCTCCTCGCGCTTCGAGAAGCAGCTCCAACCCGAACTCTGCCTGCGGGCGCAGCGGATTGCCTCGCGGTTGATCGTCGAGCTCTGCGGCGCCAAGCTGGTGCCGGGCACGATCGACGTCGCCGCCGAGATTCCCGAGCCGCGGCGGTTGATCCTGCGCGGTGCGCGGGTCGAGGGCCTGCTGGGCATGTCGATCGACCAGGCCGACCAGGTCGCCTACCTCGAGCGGCTCGGCTTCGGCGCCGAGCCGGCGGGCGACGACCTCGAGGTCACGGTGCCGCCCGATCGCCACTACGACGTCACCCGCGAGGTCGACCTGATTGAGGAGGTCGGGCGCGTCCACGGGCTCAACGAGCACTTGCCGAGCACGCTGCCCGCCGTTGCCGGTCGGGTTGGCGGCCTGACTCGCGAGCAGCGCCTGCGCCGCCGCGCCGAGGACACGATGCGCGACCTCGGCTTCGACGAGGTAGTCGGCTGGAGCTTCACCGACCCTGGTGAGCCCGGACGGTTGCGGGTTCCCGCCGACGACCCGCGCGCCGACGGCGTCGTGCTTTCCAACCCGCTTTCCGAGGACCAATCCGTGATGCGCACGACCGTGCTCGGCTCGCTGCTAGACGTCGCCCAGCGCAATCTCTCGCGGGGCGCCGACGCAGTGGCCCTGTACGAGTCCGGCCGTGTCTACCTATCCGCATCCACGAATTCGCCTTTTTCCGCCAATGACGCGCAAAATCGAGGTTTCGCGGTGCTCGCCGGCGAGTTTGCGGGGGAGCGGCCCGCGCCTGTGGTCGAGCCGCACCGGATTGGCTGTCTCGCGGTCGGTCCTCTCGTGGACAAGTCCTGGCGTGGTGGTGGCGAGCCCGCTGACTTCTTTGCACTAAAGGGCACGCTGGAAGGACTGGCGGGCCAGCTCGGCGCCGAGCTCTCGGTCGAGCCGGCCGAGGAGCCGTTCCTGCATCCTGGCCGCTCCGCGCGGGTCGATTGCGCCGGTCGGGCCGGGGGCTGGATCGGCGAGCTGCATCCGCTCGTATGCCGGGCCTGGGACCTCGAGGCCGCGGTTGCGTTCGAAGTCGACCTGGCGGTCCTCCTCGCCGCATCGCCGGCCGGGGAGGAGACCTTTGAAGACGTGACGACCTTTCCCGCCGTCTACCAGGACCTGGCCGTTGTGCTGTCAAGCGAGGTCGCGGCCGCGCAGCTGCGCGAGGTCGTACTCGGCGCCGGCGGCGAGCTGCTGCAGGCCGCCGAGGTCTTCGACCTCTATGAGGGCGAGCAGCTCGGCGAAGGCAAGAAGAGCCTCGCGCTGCGGCTCGAGTTTCGCGCCGCCGACCGCACCCTCACCGACGAGGAGGTCGTCGCCAAGCGGGCCGCGATCGAGGCCGAGCTGACCAAGATCGGGGGGTCGCTCCGTGGCTGAGGTCAACGCACAGCCGCTCCACGGCGACCCCGCCGCCCGGGTCCTTATCGCCGGCGCTTCCGGTTTCACCGGTGCGCTCGCGGCGCAGATCGTTTGGCGCCACCCGAAGCTGGAACTGGTCGCGGTCACCTCGCGCAGCGACGCCGGCAAGCGGCTCGATCGCCTTTACCCGCGCTACCGGGTGCCGCTCGAGCTGACCGAGCTCGACCTCGACCGGCTCGACGGGATCGACGCGGCGATCGTCGCCTACCCGCACGGAGCCTCGGCGCCGGCGGTGGCCGCGCTGCGGGGTCACGGTGTGCTCGTCGTCGATCTCTCGGCTGATTTCCGCTTGCGTGATCTCGCTACCTACGAGCGCTGGTACGGCGAGCACGGCGCCGCCGAGCTCTTCGGCGAGGGCATCTACGGGCTGACCGAGATGTACCGCGACGAGCTGCGCGCGGCGAAGCTGGTCGCCACCCCCGGCTGCTATCCGACCGCGAGCGTGCTCGCGCTGGCGCCACTGGCCGAAAAGGGCCTACTCGCCGACGTCGTCATCGACGCCAAGCAGGGCGTCTCCGGTGCCGGTCGCGGCGGCGGTGACGCGATGCACTACGTCTCGATGGACGAGAACGCTTTCGCCTACAAGACCGAGGGGCACCGTCACCGGCCCGAGATCGAACAGGAGTTGGCGGCGCTGGGCAGCCCGGCGCCGGTCACCTTCGTCCCCCACCTGCTGCCGCTCGACCAGGGCGAGCTGACCAGTTGCTACGCCCAGACCAGCGAGCCGCTTTCCAAGGACGCGGTGCAGGCGCTCTACCGCGAGCGCTACGCCGACGAGCCCTTCGTCCACGTCGTCGACGGCCCACCCGGCCTGCGCGACGTGCGCGACACCAACGAGTGCCACGTCTACGTCACGGTCGAGGAGCGGGGGAGGGTGCTGGCCTTCTCGGCGCTCGACAACCTCTGGAAGGGCGCTTCCGGGCAGGGCGTGCAGAACCTCAACCTGATGCTGGGGCTCGCGGAGACGATGGGGCTGAGATGAGCGACTCCTTCTTTAAGTCGCGCTGGGTCGAGCCCCCCGCCGGGGTGGAGGAGCTCGATCCCGCCCAACTCGCGCCGGGGTTTCGCGCCGGAGGCGCCCACTGCGGCCTCAAGGGCGGCGGCAAGACCGATGTCGGCCTGATCGTCTGCGACGCCGAGCAGGTGTCCTCAGCGGTTCTGCTCACCCGCAATGCCTCGGCCGCGGCGCCGGTCCGGGTGATCCGCAAGCGCTGCGAGCGGGACTCGATCCGCGCCGCCGTTGTCAACGCCGGCAACGCCAACGCCGAGACCGGGGAGCAGGGCTACGCCGACGCGGTCGCGATGTGCGACGAGGCAGCGACGAAGCTGGGGCTGCGCCCGGAGACCGTCGCCGTCGCCGAGACCGGCGTGATCGGTGTGCCCTTGCCGATCGAGGCCGTCCTCGGCGGGATCGGCGAGGCCTCCGAAGCCCTGTCTGAGAGCGGCGGCGTCACCTTCTCCGAGGCGATCCTGACCACCGACCGCTGGCCCAAGCGTTGCACCCTGCGGGCTGGAGGCGTGACCCTTTCCGCCCAGGCCAAGGGCGGCGGCATGATCCAGCCGAATATGGCGACGATGCTCTGCTTCGTGCAGACCGATGCGGTGGTGGAGGACCCCGACGCAGCCCTGCGGGCCGCAAGCGACGCCTCCTTCGAGCGGATCACCGTCGACGGGCAGATGAGCACCAACGACACCGTGCTGCTGCAGGCGACCGGCACGGCGAGGGAGCCGCTGCCCGCCGGCCTGCTCGAGGCGGTTCTCTTGCAGCTGGCGATCGAGGTCGTCGCCGACGGTGAGGGGTCGTCGCGGGTCGGTCGCATCGAGGTGAACGGCGCCGCTTCGCAGGCCGAGGCCGAGCGGGTCGCCCGCGCGATCGCCAACTCACCGCTGGTCAAGACCGCACTGTTCGGCCGCGACCAGAACTGGGGACGGATCGCCCAGGCCGCCGGTATGGCGCTGGCGGGTGAGGATCTGGAGGAGATCGGCGGCGAGACGATCGATAACGCGGAGCTGGCCGCCGACGTCGCCGAGGCCGAGATCGGCCTGCGCCTCGATCGCGGCGAGTACAGCGCCCACGTCTGGTTCTCCGACCTTGGCTACGAGTACGTCCGCATCAACGCCGAGTACACGACCTAAGAAAGAGCGATGACCGCAAACGTCGACACACTGCTCGAGGCACTGCCCTACATCAAGGAGTTCCACGGCCGCACCGTGGTGATCAAGTACGGCGGTGCGGCGATGCGCGAGGAAGAGCTGCGCGAGGCCTTCGCCACCGATGTCGTCCTGCTCAAGTACGTCGGGCTCGACCCGGTTGTCGTGCACGGTGGCGGCCCCGAGATCAGCGAGTACATGAAGCGGCTCGGCATGGAGGTGCGCTTCCACCACGGCCTGCGCGTCTCCGATGCGGAGACGGTCGAGGTGGCGAAGATGGTCCTGCTTGGCAAGCTCAACTCCGACATCGTCCAGCGCCTCAACCGCCACGGACAGCCGGCGGTCGGACTCTCCGGCGAGGACGGCTCGCTCTTTGAGGTATCGCCGGTCGCCAACGCCGAGGAGGTCGGCTTCGTCGGCTCGATCGAGCGGGTCGACGTTGACGTGCTCAACCACATCGCCGCCGACTACATCCCTGTTATCGCCTCGGCCGCCTCCGACCGCGCCGGCCAGTCCTACAACGTCAACGCCGACGAGGCGGCCGGCAAGGTCGCCGCGGCGCTCGGCGCGCACAAGGCGATCTTCCTCACCGACGTCGAGGGCTGGCGGGCCGATGCCGAGGATCCCGGCTCACTGATCAGCCGCGCCACCGTCGACGAGGTGGCCGCGCGGCTCGGGCAGATCGAAGGCGGCATGCGCCCAAAGCTCGGCGCCTGCGTCGAAGCGATCCGCGGTGGCGCCCAGTCGGCCCACATCATCGACGGCCGCAAGCCGCACTCGCTGCTGCTCGAGCTCTTCACCGACGCCGGCATCGGCACGATGGTGACGCCGTGAACCTGACCGACCTGCAGGCGCTCGAGGAGCGCTACCTGATGCGGACCTACAAGCGGGCGCCGGTCGAGTTCGTGCGCGGCGAGGGCGCCCTGCTCTGGGACGCCGAGGGCAATGAGTACCTCGATTTCCTCGCCGGGATCTCCGTCTGCTCGGTCGGCCACTGCAACCCTGAGGTGGTCGAGGCGGTCCGCGAGCAGGCCGGTCGCCTGATGCACACCTCCAACCTCTTCTACACCGAGCCGATGGTGCGGCTGGCCGAGGGGCTGGCCGAGTCGAGCCTCGGCGGCCGCGTCTTCTTCTCCAACTCCGGCACCGAGGCGAACGAGTGCGCGATCAAGATCGCCCGCAAGCACGCCCACCGGCGCGGGATCGAGGCGCCGCAGATCGTCAGCTTCGAGCGCGACTTCCACGGCCGCACCTACGGTGCCCTCTCGGCGACCCCGGCGCTCGCCGCCAACCCCGCGCTGGCGCCGATGCTGCCCGGCTTCCGCTCGGTGCCGCTGAACGACGCGGCGGCGCTGCGCGCCGCGGTCGGCGAGAGCACCGCCGCGGTTCTGATCGAGCCGATCCAGGGCGAGGCCGGCATCTACCCGGTCAGCGACGAGGCGCTGCTTGCCGCGCGCGAGGCCTGCGACGAGGCCGGCGCGCTGCTGATCTTCGACGAGATCCAGACCGGCATGGGCAGGACAGGATCGCTCTGGGCTTACGAGCAGACCCCCGTCCGCCCCGACGTTTTGACCAGCGCCAAGGCGCTCGGCGGCGGCATGCCGATCGGCGCCTGCGTGACCACCCCGGAGGCTGGCGAGGTGCTGGAGCCGGGGGATCACGGCTCGACCTTCGCCGCCGGCCCGATCGCCAGCGTCGCCGCTTTGGCCGTGCTCGAGATCGTCGACGACCCGGTGTTGCTGCGCGGCGTGCGTGAGCGCGGCGCCCAGCTGCGCGAGGGCCTGCTCGCCCTCGACGCGGTGCGCGAGGTGCGCGGCCGCGGCCTGATGGTCGGTGTCGGGCTGAAGGACGGAATCGATGCCGCGGCCCTCGGCGCCGCCCTGCTCGAGCGCGGCCTGATCGTCAACGTGCCCGAGCCCGGAACGTTGCGCCTGCTGCCGCCGCTGACGGTCGATTCGGCCCAAATCGAACGGGCCGTTGGCGCGATCGGCGACGCACTCCTAAGCTACGCGGCCAATGAGCTCGGATAAGCGACCACGCGAGCCGCGCGCGCTGACCAGCAGCACGGCAGAGCGCCTGGCGGCGATCGTCGAGGCAGCTGAGCAGGCCGCCTCGAAAGTGATCGACGACGCCGAGGAGCAGGCTCGCCGCCAGCTCCAGGAGGCCGGTGCCCGTGCCGACCGGATCGTCGCCGAGCGCCTGCGCGCCCTCGCCGACGAGCTCGATCCCCAGCTGCACGCCGCGCCGCGCGCCGAGCCCCACCTGCGCCCGGTCGAGACGGCGTCGGAGTCGGCTGCCGCGCCAGGGCCTCGCTCGAGTGCCGCCGGTGCCCGCCTGCTCGCGACCCAGATGGCTGTATCCGGCAGCAGCCGCGCCGAGATCGAGCAACGGCTGCGCAACGGTTTCGAGATCGAGGACACCAGCGAGATACTCGACGCGATACTCGGACCGGAGGAGTAAGTGCCCTGTCACGTAACGTCTGGCCGGAAATGACGGCCCCAGATCACCGCCATACCGCGTCCTCAGTCGCCCAAATAGCGCTGCTATTCGGGCTCCCTGCGTCCTTGTCTGGCGGCGCCTGGACCTCCTCATTTCTCGGCCGACGTCACGAGACAGGGCACTGACCATGCACGAGGACCCGACCCGGATGATGCGCCAGCCCGACGAGCACAAACCGCACGGCAACATGCGCCTGCTCGTCGCCGCGCTGATCGCCGTCATCGTCGGCTTGGTGCTCGCCGTCGTGGTGATCGCCAATAGCGGCGACAGCGGCGGCTCGACCTCGACCGTAACGACCGTTCCCAACGAAACGAGCGCGACGACCGAGACCACAACCGGCTCGACCACCGAGACCACCACCTCGACCCCGACCGAAACGACGACCACGTCGGAAACCACCACGACTCCGACTGAAACGACGACCACCACGCCGCCAGAAGAAGAAAACGGCAGCGGCGGCATCGGCGCCCCGTAAGTGACCCCCGACTCTCCCGCACAGGTCCGCACGGCCTCCTACGAGGCCGATCCCGCCGAGGTCCGGCGCGTGCTGCTGCTCTACTCGGGCGGTCTCGACACCAGCGTGATGCTGAAGTGGATCCAGGACTCCTACGGCGCCGAGGTCGTCTGTCTGACCGTCAACCTCGGTCAGCCCGGCGAGGATTACACCGTGATCGAGGAGAAGGCGAAGCGGCTGGGCGCTCTCGAGTGCCACGTCGTCGACGCCCGCGAGGAGTTCGCCGCCTCCTACGTGCTGCCGGCGATCAAGGCCAACGCCCTCTACGGCGGCGGCTACCCGCTCTTCACCGCGCTCGGTCGGCCGCTGATCGCCAAGCTCGCGGTTGACTACGCGCGCCAGACCGGTTGCGACACGATTGCCCACGGCTGCACCGGTAAGGGCAACGACCAGGTGCGGATCGAGGCAACGGTGGCGACGCTGGCGCCGGAGCTGAAGACGATCGCGCCGGTGCGCTCCTGGCAGATGGGCCGCGAGGAGGAGATCGCCTACGCCCGCGAGCATGGCATCCCGGTCAAGGGCGGCACCGAGGTGGCGCCTTACTCGATCGACGACAACCTCTGGGGGCGCTCCTCGGAGGGGCGCTGGATCGAGGACCTCGACCACGCGCCCGAGGACGATGTCTTCCAGCTGGTCACCCGCCCCGAACTGGCGCCCGACGAGGCCGAGACGGTCACGGTCGAGTTCGAGGCCGGTGTTCCCGTCGCTCTCAACGGAGAGCGGCTGGGGCTGGTCGACCTGATTGAACGCGCCGCGGAGATCGGCTGCCGCCACGGCGTCGGCATCGTCGACCACATCGAGGACCGCATCGTCGGCCTCAAGGTGCGCGACATCTACGAGGTGCCGGCAGCCGCGATCCTGCTTCCCGCGCACCAGGAGCTGGAGAAGCTGGTCGGGACGATCCACCAGAACCAGTTCAAGCCTGAGCTCGACAACAAGTGGGCCTACCTGGTCTACGCCGGCCTCTGGTGGGAGCCGCTGCGCACTGACCTCGACGCCTACATGGAGGCCGTCAACGCCCAGGTAACGGGCACGATCGGGCTGAAGCTCTTTAAGGGCAGCGCCAGAGTTGTGACCCGCTGCTCGCCCAACGCCGTCTACGACGCCGACCTCGCTTCTTTTGACCAGTCCGGCGGACTCTTCTCCCAGACCGCATCGCCGGGCTTCATTGAGCTCTGGTCACTGCAGTCGCGGATGGCTCACCGGATTCGCCAGCGCGGGGAGGAGGACGCGCAATGACATACGACAAGCTCGGCAAGACCGCGATCCGCTTTGCGTTCAAGTACGTCCGCCGCCGCTACCGGCGCCAGATCCGCATCGGGGCCGCCGTCGCCATCGCCGGCATCGCGATCGCTGCCTACCTGGCGAGCCGCAACGTCCCCGAGGGCTGAGCCCGCCCAGGTGCAACGCTTTACGGTGCTCCCAAAGACGTAACGCGTTGCACTTGCAAGGCGCCTTGCGCGCTATCGACAACTTGTAAGGGTTCGCTAACAAAGTCCGCTAGCCTCGCTTGCTTCGTGGCGCGGTCTATCGCGACAAAGGCAGGTGGCCACGGCCGCCTTGCCATCCTCTCCTTTGCATTGCTGGCCTCGGCACTGCTGCTGGCAGCTACCGCCGATGGCGCCAACATCGACGGCCTGCAGGCCAAGGTCGCGGCGGCGCGCAGCGAAGCGGGTTCGCTTGCCTCGAAGCTGCAGGCGGCTCAGGCCGAACTCGCGGCGGCGCAGGAGGAGGCGGCCGTGGCAAGGGCCCGCGAAGAAAAGCTCACCAGTCTGCTCGCCCACGGCGAAGAACGGGCGGCGCGGCTGGCCGGCGAAGTCGAGGCTACCCAGCGCCATCTCGCTGCCGAGAAGAAGCGCCTCCGCCGGGCGCGTGGGGTTCTCTCGCAGCGGCTCGTGGCGATCTACGAGAGCGGCTCGCCGAGCACCGCCAGCGTGATCCTCGCCTCGAGCGACTTTGAAGAGCTGGCGGCGAGGACCGAATACCTCGACCGCATCGAGCAGTCCGATTCGGACCTAGCGCGCCGGGTCGAGCAGGTGCGCCGCTCGGTCACTCACGAGCTGAAGCTGGTCGCGGCGCTTAAAGCCAAGGCCGATGCTTACGATGAACGGCTCGCCGCGGCCCGCTCGGAAATTTCCGCGGTGAAGCAGAGTGCCGAAGCCGCGGCTGTGCACCTGCACTCGGTTGCCGCCGCCCGTTCGGCCTCGCTCGCATCGCTGAAATCGCAGATCGGCGGCTGGGTCAAGGACATCGAGGCGGCCAAGGCAGCCGAAGCCGAACGGATCAGCGCCGCTGAAGCCGAAGACGAAGTAGAACGCTGGCTCGGCGGTCCCTTCTCGATCCCGGCCTACATCGTGATGTGCGAGTCGGGCGGCAACTACGGCGCGATCAACGCATCCAGCGGTGCCGGCGGCGCCTACCAAATCCTCCCCTCCACCTGGGAACTCTACGGCGGCCAAGGCGAACCCCAAAACGCCCCGAAGCCCGAACAGGACCGCATAGCTTCAGAAATTTGGGCGGACTCCGGACCAGGCGCCTGGGTCTGCGGCTAGGGCAGATCCCGGGGAGGGGTGAAGCGTCTTGTACTTTTTCGGCGTCCACCTTGCGGCGCCAGCAGGTGACTCTCCATCGAAAAAGTTAAGCGGAACCCCTCCCCGGGATCTGCCGTCCCAAATACCACGCAACATGCGCGGAAGACGCGCAAAAGCAGCTCGCTCCATCTGAGCTGATTGGCATGATCGACGCTGCCGTGAGTAGCGCCTCCGCCGTCCACCTCCACGCCCACAGCGAGTACTCGCTGCTCGATGGCGCCTGCAAGATCGACGCGATGGCGGCCCGGGCCGCCGAGATGGGCCAGCCGGCCCTGGGGCTGACCGACCACGGTGTGATGAACGGCGCGGTCGACCTCTATAAGGCCTGCAAGAAGCACGGGATCAAGCCGATCGCCGGCTTCGAGGCCTACTTCGTCGACGACGTCAAGACCCTCAAGGAGAAGCCGAAGTACGAGCGCAACCACCTCACCCTGCTGGCCGAGACCGACACCGGCCTCGCCAACCTGGTCAAGCTCACCTCGGCCGGCTTCCTCGAAGGCTTCTCGCGCGGCAAGGCCAACGTCGACATGG
>Ga0157302_10000010_pt1 | contig 89663 bp, 82 predicted proteins | sample NitcycUS103311B2_FD_108381 | JGI IMG/M metagenome (GOLD analysis project Ga0157302, IMG submission 108381) | Soil microbial communities from Arlington Agricultural Research Station in Wisconsin, USA - Nitrogen cycling UWRJ-S103-311B-2 | ecosystem: Environmental > Terrestrial > Soil >... | reverse complement strand
GAAAAATGGACCGTGCGCCCCGTCCTCCGAGACGAAGTCACCGGGCGTGTCCGTCGCGATTGGCTCGAGCCGGGCTCTCCTGCGGCACCCGCGGCATCCGCTTAAGGCTGCTTCCTTCCGGACCTGACCTGATTCGCGTGCCCACGTCGCGCAGGACCCGACCGTCAACGCCGCCCACAACGCACTGACCCCGACGGCCAGCCCCTCGGAACGGGATTCGGCCCCGCTAGAGCGGATTGCGGGTTACAGGGCACCGCTGATTCCCCGCCTAGCACGGTCCGCGAGCATCGTATCCGCATTTGCCTTAGTTGGGGCGAATGCCGGATACGGGGCCGTGCCGGCGCCGTTCAGCCTCGGATCAACAGGCGGTTCTTAAAGACCGCTGCCGTCACCTTGCCGACGCGAACTCTCTGGCGGACCAGAATTCCGCCGAGTTGCCGTCCACGGCGAGCAACTGGTCGACGCTCGCTCGCCGGTCCATATGGAAGTTGAGGGCCGTGGGCACGGCCCCAGCGGCGCCCGAGTATGTGAACGGCGGACTCTGCCAGACCGCGGTCGTGGTCCCAGCGACCCCCATTGCCCCGACCACGCCGGTGTAGGCGGAACGGATAAAGCCGCCCCCGTCTGCGCCGCCGGAGCCCTGGAAGGAGTCTCGACGCTCGCGCAGAGCAGCGGCGGCAGGCAGGTGCCTTCCGTGCTCGAGGAGGAGTCCCAGCCGGCCGCGCCGCCGTCGAAGCCACGCGCCGCGTTGGCGGACGGGTGACTTGCTGCCCGCGGCGCCAGCTGCGGCGGGAAGCGCCAGCAGAGGTGTTGCAAGGCATGCCGTGATCACTACGGCGACGTGCGGGGCGTTGAAAAGCGCATCGGGTCCTCCTGTTTGCTCGTTGCTCGCCCGATCGGGCGATTACCGAGTTTTCGGTAACCAACCAAACTCGCCGTGTCCTCCGGGTGGACGAACATAGGATCGGCACCACGTGATCGACGTCGACACAGGCTCCTTCTTCGCGATCGTCATGGTGGCGGCGATCGCCGCGATTACGGTCGCGATCGTCCCCAAAGGAATGGCGCCGCCGGTGGTGGTGCTGGAGCTGGTGCTGGGGATCGTGATCGGGCCCCAGGTCCTCGACCTCGCCCGCTCATCCGATTTCATCGAGTTCTTCTCGAATCTCGGCCTGGGGATGCTCTTCTACTTCGCCGGCTACGAGATCGATTTCGAACGGATCAAGGGCGCGCCGATGAAGCTCGGCGCCCTCGGCTGGGCGCTGTCGGTCGCGCTGGCCTACGGGATCGGCGGCCTGCTCGCGATGGCCGGCGTCGTCGTTTCCTTCCTTTACACCGGCTCGGCCCTGGCGACGACCGCGATCGGCACCCTGATCCCGATCCTCAAGGACAGCGGCGGGCTGAAAACGCGCTTCGGCACTTACCTGCTGGCGGCCGGCGGCGCGGGCGAGTTCGGCCCGATCCTGCTCGTCACGCTGGTGCTGACGACCGCCAGCCCCCTGCACGAGGCGGCGATTCTGGTCGCCTTCGTCTTCCTCGCCCTCGGTGTCGCCCTCGCCTCGGTCCGCCTCGCCTGGCGCGGCTGGCCGGCCTTCGAAAAAACCTTCGAGGCGAGCAGTCAGCTCGCGGTACGGATAACGGTGGTCCTCGTCTTCGGCCTTGTCCTGCTGGCGAGCCAGCTCGGCCTCGACGTCCTGCTCGGCGGCTTCGTCGCCGGGATGATCACCCGAGCTGCGCTCAGGGGCCACGAGCTGCAGGTCTTCGAGTCGAAGCTGACCGCGGTCGGCTTCGGCTTCTTCGTCCCCTTCTTCTTCATCACCAGCGGCCTCGAGTTCAACCTCGACGCCCTCGGCTCAGCCGAGGCCCTGGCCAAGATGGCCCTCTTCTTCGTCCTCTTCCTGGTCGTCCGCGGAGCCCCCGCCCTGCTCCTCTACCGCAACGCGCTGAGCGCAACCGAGCGCAAGGCCCTCGCCTTCTTCTCGGCAACCGAGCTGCCGCTAGTGGTCGCGATCACGACGATCGCGGTCGACGCGGGAAAGATGCGTACCTCGACCTCCGCCGGCCTCGTCGGCGCCGCGATCCTCTCCACCCTGATCTACCCCTTCATCGGCATGGCCCTGCAGAAGCGGGCGATGGCGGAGCAAGGCGAAGAGCCACCCTCAGCCGACCCAGCTGAAGCCCCGGCCCCAGCCTGATCCCAGCCCACGGCCCGCCTATGATTGACGCTCTCCCGGGCGCGTAGCTCAGCGGGAGAGCGCTCGCCTCACACGCGAGAGGTCGCTGGTTCGAACCCAGCCGCGCCCATCAGACTTCCCTATCTAGAGCCAAAAATCAGGGAGTGGTTCTAACCCCGTTCAAAATTTGGCTCTACAGCTCGAATCGCAAATTCCTAGCGACTCGCTTGCACTGGGCAATCTACGCATCGAAGCAGACAGCACTGGCGCGGCGCCTTTCTTTTGACGGCATCAAGCAACCAGGGGAGCGCGCCAGGGATCTGCCCTTGAAAGAGAGCAGCGCACCAGCGCCCGAAAGTGGTCAGCGCCCCTCACTGGTGATGCGATCCATCTGAAGGTCGGAGCGGGGAACGTGAAAACTTAAAGCGGGAACCCGAGAGGAGGCGAACTTGCTGAGGCGATCTCTATGCGTCGCCTGCCCCCCGCACTCTCTCCAAATCCTCCGTTGGCACAAGCCGGTCCTGCTCAGAAAGCTCAATTCGGACGAAGCCACTCGCGTCAAATCGCTCTGGCAGGTCGTTGACCGCCACCACGATTTGAAGCTGATCCGCCATCTCCTCGTGCAGTCTCAAGAGTTCCGCCCAGATGTTTTCGATCCTCGCGGCGTCGTAGTCAGCGCGACCGATATTCGCTGTCATGCCGTCGATCAAGAGAATGCCGGGCAGGGGGACATCCCTCACTGGGGCAACGACGTGATGCGCCAGCAAGTAGGCGACGTTCACCAAGACTCGTGTTCCAGCGCTGAGCCCTTCAATCTTTCGGCCATTCACGATCGGCTGGTAGTCGTTGTAATCGATCGCGGATCGCGGATCGCCATCGAAGCGCGGAACCTCGATTCCTTCGACAAACGACCCGAATTGCTCCTCCAGTGCCGCGAGATGATCTCCCAGGCTGGCATCGCGCGCTTCGGCCTGCTCAAGGGCGGTTTCGATCTCGTCCCGCTCTGCGGTAGCACTGGTCAGGCGCTGTCGGAGCTGCTCCTGTCGCTCGAACAAACCGAGGTACTCCCGCAAATGGCTAGCGTCGGCCGTGAGCCGAGATATCTCAGCAGCTCGTCGAGTCGCAGCCTCAGCCCTGTCCGACACGAAACCCGCAGTGGCCTCGTCCAGACGTTGCCCAGTAGCTCGGCGATCGAGAGACCGCTTCTCAATCTCACCGCGGATATCCGATGCTGCCTTTTCGTGGCCAGCGATCAGTTCGTCGGTCTCTGCGATCTGCGCTGCGAGCCTCGCCTGCTCCCGCACTAGATCCTCTCGCTGCTGCACGGGAGGCTCAGGCTGCGTACAGAGATAGCAATGGTCCTCTTCCGCTCGGTCCTTTGCCACATGATTGCCGCAGCGGGGACACACCAGAAAGTCGAAATCAAAGAATGCCTCCCCGGCGACAATTGAGCGAGTTAGCCGGCCAGATTGGGTTTCCAGCTGATTTCGCAGCTCCGTCAGGCCTTCGGCTGCTTCCTTCTCGTTCTCGTAGGAAAGCCGGAGACGAGCCAGTTCTGTATCAAGGCGGGCTGCCAGTTCCTGAAGCTCCTGGCTTTGGCTAGCCACCGTTGCCTCCTCGACTTCTTCCGCTGACTCGGAAAGAAGCATCTCTTTTTGGGCTTCAACCTCGACGAGCCGTTGGTCAACTGCTGCCCGATTCTCGAGGGACGTTCCCTGGAGGAAAAGGTCGGCAGCCGCTTCGCTTCCCTCTAGGCGGCGTATCTCCGTGCCGAGCTCCCGTAGGCCCTGCTGGAGCCTGGCCACCTCAGCGTCATACGAGCCGTAGAGAATGCGAAAGACGACCCGGCGCTTGTAGTCCGTGGCCCAGGTGGATGAGCCCAATACATCGGTATCGATCTGCTCTTGAGTGAGCCGGCAGTATCTGAGGTAGTCGCTAATCGACACCTTGACTGGCTCCGATTCGTCGGGGCGAGTCGGCGCCGAGGGAACGCGTAGCACCGGAAGCGCCAACTTATTGATGAGCCAGTCTCCGTAGCTCATCTGCTGCGAACCGCCGCCCATCGCGGGAAGAGAGAGTGCCTCATCATCTCCACCGGCTATCTCGACCGAAGCAGTAGGAGTAGTGACGAGCGGTCGGCGGATCGAGAATTCCTGGTCGCCCAAGGTCAGCCGGCCCGCCAAATCGGAAACCGTCGCTTTGACCTCGGGCATTTTTTTTGGGGTGTAGCTAGCCCCCAAGAACACCCGCATCAATTGCATGAGCGAGGTCTTTCCCGTCGATATTGGCCCGAGGATTACGTTGAGTCCCGGCTCAAGCTCGACTTCCCTAGAAGTTCCTACAAGGACCAATTGCTCGATTCTTAGCCTCAAAGCTGCTCTCCCCAGGTGGCACGCGAGACCTCGGGAAAGTGCTCATAAATGAACTTCATGATGGTGCTCCCGGTCGTAGTGCTGAATGCGGCCCGCAGTTTCCCGGCGTGCTGAGCCGTCTCCTGCCAAGCAGGAGCCTTCGACAAAGATGCGGCTACCTGTTGACCAACCGGTGTAGTACGCAGGCCGGTATAGCGGCCCTCCGGCACTGTCTCAATCAACCCACGGCCGAGCAGACTGCCCAAGAGCGCGTAGTAAGCCGGATCCCAGGGTCCGTACCGATAGCGGATCATCCTCCCCTCGATGTTGTTCTCGGAGGCATCCCCTGCCTCATTGATTTTCCGGCCTTTCGCGCGAAGGGCTCGCCGATAGAACTGCGGATATCGAAGGAGAAAGTCAAGCTTGGCCAGCTTTACCCGACCCTGTAGCGAAAGGTTCGCTTGGGTAAAGGCATCAATCAGCAGGAGAATCCGTGCCTCACTCTCCTTACCGGCTCGGAACGGACCGGGGTCCATCTACTCGGCTCCCCAGCCAAAGCGGCATTCATCTGAAAGCTCGCAAACCCGCCCGAACAAAAGCATCCCGTCCTGGGCAAGGAGCCCACTCGGATCCACATCTGCCGGACTTTGAAGAAGCTGGTCGAGCAGCGCCTTGAAAACCTCTGGGCCCGGCGGTGTGGCCACTGCCACGCCAGCAGTGGCGCTCGCGACCGTGAGCGCGCGAATATCGAGGTCGGCGAACTTGGCGCCTGGATCTGAAAGGCCCGTACTCAATTCATAAGCCCGCCGACTCGCATTTGCGCGCAGAACCTTGGCCTGGTGTCGCGACTCCTCCGTGACCCCAGCAGCCAAGAGCTTGCGATCCAATTCGGAGGCGGCGAGTCGGTCAGGATCGGTGATCTGCTCAAGAACGGCCGCATCTCCCCCTTCCAGAGGCTGGAATATCTCGCCGACGGATGCTGCCTCAAGGCGCTTCCCGGCGATCTTTGCGGCGAGCGCCTCGTTAACACCATCCGGTTCCATAACACATTGAGGAAACTCGTCTTGCAGTAGCTCCGCTCGCATCGCCTGCTCCACACGAGCGATGACCCCCTCGTAGACCTTCTCGGTGGTCGCCACCGGAACAGCCGGGTTGTACCGCTGCAAGTTCCGGATGTTGAAGTCTCGGATCAGACCCCGCGGCGGAAGCGGCGCCCGGATGTAGCAGCGATTTAGCATGGCCTCCGCAAATGGCTCATCTACTTTGAGCCGCTCTGCGCACCGCTCAATCATCTCGCCGTCAGGTCCAAGCCGCCTCGGGACAAGCAGGCGCTCGATCGCGTTCCCGCTTTTGGCTCCCAGCTCTAGCCAGATCTCGTAGCGGATTTCCCGTCCGTCATCGAAATCCAGGATCGCTTTGTGGGTCCTAGCGACACTTCGCAATGCACCTCCATCTGCGAGAAGATCAGCGAAGGTGAAGGCACCGAGACCGGGATCCCGAGTCTTGATCTGAACGAAGCTCCAGCGATCGGCTTGCTCGATCAGCAAGTCCTCGAACCTCTCCGGAGTTATCGACAGCACAGTTCGGATCAGTGCGAGGTCGAGACAGGACATAAACGCGGCCTCCGCCTGGTACCGATAGCGCCTGGAAATGTCCGATCCCGTGTCGTCCGGATCAGGTATCCCATCTATGCCGCTGGCGGCAGGGTCAGCAACCACTCGTCTCCCCCGTCTGCATCGAGCTTCTCAAGGGAGGCAGCCTAACCGCGCAAAGAGCATCTGCGTATTCAAGCCTCCGCTATAAGCAGTTGCACGAGAGACTCAGATGGTCGGTCAACGGCTCGCCAAAAGGGCAGAGGTCCCATCGAATTGAACCGTTTTTGCAGTAGTGCTGCCGCTAGAAGCCGGGCGGGTGGCGAAGTTCAAAACGCGAGAGATAGCCCGCGTCGAAGATGCTTTCAGGAATCCAGCCTGGGCCGTGTCCGGGTTCCACGAACCCGGACGTGCCCCAATAGCGTTTATCCGGGGGCGTGACTCCTGGCATGAACTTCAAGATCACATGGGCTTCGGGTTCGTAGGGCTTGTTGAGGATCGTCACCCATTGACCCGGCCCTGACTTTCCCCAAGTGGCGAATCCGAGGGTCGTCATGGTTTCGTTTCCGAAGCCGCCGACCTGCAAGATGTGACTGACCGCGCTCGAACAGTCGAAGGGACCGTTTCGCGGAGTCGGCGAAAGGCCGTGCGAGCCGCCCCACACATATTCCGTTTCCGGCCGCATGGCGCTGAGGCGGTCGGCCTCGGCAATCATCCTCGCGACCCGTTCGTTAGGGGCTGAGACTTCGCAAGTGGCGGTCGCTTCGGTCGAAGCGATGGCAGCCCATTTTTCGGCGTCGGCTAGAACATCGGCCACGTACCACTCGGCATGGTTGTAGCCATAGATCGCGTCATGCCAGTTCTCCGGCGCCCCGCCGTAGCGGAGAAGACGCGCGGCAGCAAAGATCGCGTCCCAGGGGTTGTAGGGGTCCTTGACTCCATCCCCGTTGCCATCGACGCCGAACGCTTCCCAGCTCGAAGGGAGGAACTGCATCCATCCTTCGGCTTCTGCTGAGGACACGCCAAGGTTCGTCCCGAAGCCCGTCTCCTCCCAATTGATCCCGGCAAGGATCGCTGGGCCTTTCGGGCCAAGGTGGTACTTGGCCGCTGCCCGTTGGTAGATCGGGATGAGCTTCGCCGGAACGCCTTTCACGTCGCCGGTCGCTGCGCTCGCGGACCCGCAACCGCCCGCCCCGCCGAAGGCGAGGGCGATGCAAACGGCTCCGACGATCAGAGCGATAAGCCCCCCGATAGGGACCGCGAGCAGGACGAGCGGAAGTCGCGATTGATCGGCTCGGGCGCTCACGGCCGGAAGCAGTCCGTCGCGAGCCCGCGAGCGCCCCCGGCGATTGCCGCTTAGCGGCGAAGGCGCACCCTGCCGCCTAGATCAACGAATGTACGAGGCGGTCGCGAGGGCGCTTCGCGAACCGTGAAATCTCCCCGCGCGTTGATTCTTTGTGGGGTCGAAGACCGCAAGGACTGGACGAGGCAAAGGGTTCGGGGTCACCCCGGCTCAATTCCGCAAGGCCGAAGAAGACATTGGGCCAGTGCTTGCCAAAACCTTTTCGGCGGTGTGGATCGCGGCCAATAGCAGGGACCTGCTCAGCCGCGCCAACACGGAGTACATCGAATGGCTCAAGGACAACCCGCCGGCCCGCGATCCGGTCGGGTGGATTCTTCATTGCGCCTACTGGCGCGCGCAGAACCTTCTTGAGTCCGAAAAGCGGAAGCCCCGCACAGCGCCGCTCGATTCGGTTTTTCACCTGGCCGACGAATCGACCCCGGACCCCGAACAGCAAGCACTTGAGAATGATCGGCGCCAGCGGCTGACCGACGCGCTCGGTCACCTTTCTGACAAGGAGCGCAAACTACTCGCGCTCGTCTACTTCGGCGACCACTCGATCAGAGAGGCGGGCCGAAAGCTCGGCTGGCGGAAGTCAGCGGCCGACCGCCATCACAAAGCGGCAATGGAAAAAATGCACGCGCTCGTCGGTGATCGCAGCCTCCTAAGCCCAGCGATTCTCGGCCCAGCCGCGTATGTCGCTGTCAATGGCGAAGGCCAACGGGCCTTGCGTGCTATGTGGGACCTCATGCTCGGCCCGGCAAGGGAAGCGTTCGCCGCAAGCACCGAAGCGATTGAGATTGGCGCTCATCGGCTCGCCGAGCTGGCGCGTCGGCTCTTGCCATTTGCCGACACCGGGAACGCGGCGGCGAGCAGCGGCGCCGGGCGCTTCGTCGGGTACTGCGGCGTCGCCGTAGGTGCCGTGGTCTGCGGCCTCATCAGTAGCGGGTCCATTGGACCGGGCACGAATGCGCTGCGTCCAGATTCCGTCAAGGCGCCAAGGCAGCCTGCGGAATCTCGGGCTACTTCGAGACCGGAGCCGACAGTAACGCCGAAGCTGCGAACGCCTCCGCTCACCCTGCCGAAGCGCACGGACGAAGCGCCGCAGGCAACGGAACCGACGACGCGAAAAGCCCGCGATCCTCGGTTCCGGTTCCCGCGAGCGAGCGGGAAGCAGAGCAGTAGCGAGTTTGGAGATAACACCCCCAACTTTGGGTCCGGCTCAGCGGCGGAAAGCTCGCCGCCGACCGAAGCACCGGCCGAATCCTCACCCGCGCCGGCACCGGCTCCGTCCTCGGGTTCCTCGGGGTCGCAGTCCTCGGGCTCACAGCCCGCCTCTGAGTTCGGCCTTTAGGCCACTCAGACACGACTCCTGAAATTGCCGGGGGCGTTCCGCCTTCCCGCCTCGACTCCTGCGGCCTGCATTCACGCACAGGCCACAAGGAGGCGGAACGGTGTCAGTTCTACAGCTCGCAAATCTCTACCTGCTTCAAGCAGCGTCAAAGGTCAGCATCAACCCCGACTCGGGGGGATTGCCCGGTGGCGATGCGGCTCAAAAGCTCCTCAACGGCGCAGCCGGGTTCGGGCTCATGGCCTGCGTCGGCGCCGTCCTCTGGGGTGCCGCCCAATGGGGCTTTGGCAGCAAGTCCAATAACTACAGCCAAGCCGACGACGGCAAGACCCGGATGCTCAAGGGCGTCGGTGGCGCTTTCGGCATTGGCGCCGCCGCAGCGGTAATCAATTTCTTCTTCAACGCCGGCTCCGCAGTTCACCCGTAGCGATGCGAATCGCGATCGGGGTACTCATAGCCGTCATCGTCGGTGTGCTGATCGGGCGCGCAAGCGCTCCGGGCACCTCGCCGACGCCGCTCGAAGCCGCGCCCTCCTCCCCCGGCCCTACCGGGGAATCAGCCGGTGTGGGGGTCGGCTTCTCCCGCAGCCGCGAGGGCGCGGCCCTCGCGGCAGGGAGCTATCAGCAAGCGTTCGCCGACACGGCGATCCTGCGGCCTGGCGAGCTGCGCCGCCGGATCGAGGTCGTCGCTACGCCGGGTTTCGCGCCAAGGATGCTGGCCGCGAACGAACACGGCACCGCCCAGCTCGCAGGCGGCGCTTTCGGCGAAGGCATCCGGGCGCAAGTGCAAAGCGCCTTCTTCGGCGTCCCGGTGTCCTACCGGCTTCTCTCTTACACCCCTAGCCGGGCGATCGTTCAGACCTGGGGTTTCACTCTCCTGGGCAACGTCGGCTCGGTCGAACCGACCGCGTTCTTCGGGCTCGCCCGAACGGTGCTGGCCTGGACGGGCGGGGACTGGAAGATCGCGAATACCCGCGCCTCCTTCGGGCCGACGCCGCGCCTTGGAACTCCGCGCCCCGGCGGCGAAGGGATTGGCCTCATCGAACTGGTGAAGGAGCTGCATCGCTATGCGGTGGCTCCGTAGGTCCGCGATCCTCCTAGTCGCGGTCACCGGGGCGACGGCGGTACTGACCTTCGCCGACCCCGACCCGCCACAAGCAAAGGCGAACGTCCTCTGCGATATCGGCGTTTCGCCTGGCGGGGCGGTGACCGGGGCGCTCGGGATCGGCAACCCGGTCGGCGACGCCTGCGACGCGATCACCAATCCGGTGCTGGGGGTCGCGGGCCATGCCCTCAACCCGCTCAAAGACGCGGCCGCCTCGATCGGCAAAGGCGTCTTTGACCAGATAACGACCTGGGCCGCAGATGGCGCGGTGTGGCTGCTCGGCGAAGTGGTCGAGCTGACTGAGAAGACGACTTCGCCGGACCTGCTGAGCAAAGGGTTCCTCCGCCAGTACCAAGGCATGGCGTCAATCGCGACGGTGCTGGCGCTGTTGATGCTGGTCTTCGCGGTGCTAGAGAGCCTGGGCCGCGGTGACGGGGGGATGTTCGGGCGCGTCTTCTTCATCAACGTGCCGTTGGCGGCAATCGCGACGAGCGCTGCCTTCGTCGTCGTGCAACTGCTGATCGTGACGACCGATGGCTTCTGCGAAGCCATCGCGCGTTCGACCGCGAACGACACGCACACCTTTTTCAAGGGCGCGGTGGAAGCGCTCGCGGCTACCGGCGGTGGAGCTGGTGCCGCTACTGGCGCGGCTACTGGCGGCGGAGCTGCCGGGACGGTCGCGGGCGGCGCAGCCGGGGCGGTCGAGGTACCGCTGTTCGTCGGCTTCATCGCCGCGATCGTCGCCGCCTTCGCGGCGTTCTTGGTCTGGATCGAGCTGCTGATGCGCGACGCGGCGATCTATGTCGTCGCGCTGTTCATGCCGATGGCGATCGCGGCCTCGATCTGGCCTCGGTGGACGTCGGCTCTGCGCCGGACGGGCGAGCTGTTGATCGTCGTCGTCTTCTCGAAGTTCGTCATCGTCGCAATCATCGCGCTCGCCGCGAGCCTCCTGGCCCATACGGGGGGCAAGGTCGAGCAGGTTCTAGCGGCGGGCGCATTGCTGCTGCTTGCCTGCTTCGCGCCGTTTGTCTTGTTCAAGCTGGTGCCGTTCGCTGAGGGCGCGGTCAGCTCGGCCTACAACCGCCAGGGCGCGGGCGGCGTCGCGGTTCAGGCCGTCCACACCGCGTCCTCGGTCCAGATGATGCGTCGCTCCGCTCATGCCAATTGGGCCGGCGGCGCGGGTGGCAGCTCAACCGGCAAGGGCGGCGGTGGAAGTAGCGGGGGCGGCGCCTCCAAAGGCCGACCCGGAGGCTCGGGCGGCGGCGGAGGGGGAAGCGCTGGCGGCGAGGCAGCCGGGGCGAGTGGCGGCGCTGCGGGCGCCGCCGCGCTCCCGGCGACCGTGGGCGTAGCGGGGGCGAAGGCGAGCAAGGCTGGCGCCGAGCGGTTGGCCGGAACGGGCACCGCACAAGAGAGTGCCAGCGCGGGAAGCAGCGCGTCAGGTACCGAAAGCCAAAGCGCTACGGCCAGTAGCGGCGGCGATGAGGGGGCGCCGCGCCCACGGGCTGACCAAGCCGCCTCCGGCGGCAAACAGGGGTCCTCGCCTTCGGCGAGCTCTACCCCTGAGCCAACGGAGGCGGCGGGAGGCAAAGCCCCCGGCTCGGGCGCAAAGCCTCCGCGTCCTTCGGGCGATGTGAGTGCCGCGAGCAAGAGCGGCGCGGCCAAAGGGCAGCCGTGAGCGGCGCTCGGCGTTACCGCTTCGGCCCGCTGGCTCAACCGGGCGTAGTCGGGCCGTTGCGCCTCGGCCAGGTCGTGGTCCTCGCGGGTGCCGCCGCGCTCGGGCTCGGGGCGCTGTACGCGCTGCAAAGCTGGCCCGGACTGGTGGTTGCGTTGCTGCTGTTCGGCGGCGCGGCCGGTGCGGTGCTGCTCCCTTTCGAGGGGCGCACGCTTGAGGCATGGGCGCCGCTCGGCATTCGGTGGGCACTTCGCTCGCGCGAGCAAAGGCGTGGCTACCGCTCCGGCAGTCCCGGCGCGGGCTTTCACGCCAGCTCAGAAGGGGCGAGCATCGGCGAAGCCTCTTTGCCCGACGAGCTGGCGGGCCTTCGGATGCTCGAAGTCCCCTACGGCACCGATCAGGTCGGCATAATTCACGACCGCTCGGCGGGGACCTACACCGTCGCGCTCGCGGTGCGGGCCGGGGCGTTCGGCCTCCTCGACGGCGCTGAGCAAGAGCGCAAGTTGGACTCCTGGGGATCGGTCCTCGCGAGCCTCGCGAGGGACGGAAGCCCGGTGTGCCGGCTCCAATGGATCGAGCGCACCTTGCCTGCTCAGGGCGATGAGCTGGCGAGCTATCTGCAAGCCGAGCGAGATCGCGCGGTGTCGCTGGACTCCGGCCTGGTCGCTTCCTACATCGAGCTAGTCGAGTCGGCCGCTCCGGCAACTCAAGAGCATGAGATTTTGCTGGCGCTTCAGATTGACGAGCGCCGGGGCGCCCGCGAGCTGCGCCGCATGGGCGGCGGTGAGAACGCGGCGTGCGAGCTGGTTCTCCGCGAGGCGGAGAACCTTGCTGAGCGGCTGTCGATCGCCGAGATAACCGTCTTCGGTCTGCTGCGCCCGCGCCGCTACGCGGAGGCGATTCGCGATGCCTTCGACCCGTTCGGAAGGCAGTCGCGAGCGAGGGCGAGCCTGGGCGAGCCCGACCGCGCGGGCGTCGATCCAGCCTTGATGGGACCGCTCGCCGATGAAGCGAGCTGGGGCGCCTACCGAACCGACTCCGCGCTTCACGCGACGTTTTGGATCGCGAGCTGGCCCCGCACTGACGTTGGCGCGGCCTTCCTGACGCCCCTGCTGATGCAGACGACCGCGCTTCGCACGGTCTCGGTCTGCGTCGAGCCGGTCGCGCACTCAATCGCGATCCGCAAAGCCGAGGCCGCCCGAACCGCCGAGGTAGCCGACGAATTGCAGCGCGAGCGCCAGGGCTTCATGCAAACGGCGCGCATCCGGCGTCGCCAACAAGCCGCTGCACGGCGGGAGGAGGAGTTGGCAGACGGTCACGCGGAAATGCGCTTTGCGGGGTACGTCACGGTCTCGGCGAACTCGGCGGCGGAGTTGGAGCGAATCGCCACGGAAGTTGAACACGCGGCGGCGCTCGCGCGCTTGGAGCTGCAACGGCTCTACGGCGAGCAGGATGCCGGCTTCACCTTCACTCTGCCGCTCGGTCGGGGGCTGCGGTGAGGCGGCGTGGGCGCCGGGGCGAGCGCCCCGGCCACGCAGCGACGACGGCGCATTTTCAATCCGCTTATCCGTTTCTGGCGGAGGGCGGCTTGGGCGCCACTGGCGCCTACATCGGCCGCGATGCCTGCGGCGGCGCTTTCCTCTTTGACCCCTGGGTGGCCTACGAGGCGGGCATCCTCTCTGGCCCAAACATGCTGGTCGTCGGCCAGCTCGGGCGGGGCAAGTCGGCGCTGCTGAAGACCTACATCGCCCGCCAACACGTCTTCGGTCGGGAGGCGTGGGTACTCGATCCAAAGGGCGAGTTCACCCCGCTTGCAAGGGCGCTCGGCGGCTCGGTGATCGCGCTGGCGCCGGGTGGGTCAGTGAGGCTCAACGCAATCAGCTCCCATATGGGGCGGGAGGCTCAGCTGAGCCTCTTGCGCTCGGTGGCAGCGGCAGCACTTCGCCGTGAGCTGGCACCGGAGGAGGATGCCGGACTGCGCGTTGCGCTGAAGGTGGTCAGCGAGGCGGAGCCCGACGAGCCGACCTTGCCCCAAGTGGTCGATGCGCTCCTTCATCCCTGCGAGCAAATGACCGCTGAGCTGGTGATGGCGCCGGGCGACTTCGCCGACGCCACGCGGCAGGTCGCGCTAGCCCTCCAGCGCCTCTGCCAAGGCGACCTGCGCGGCATGTTTGACGGGCGCACCTCACCTGGGCTCGATCTCGACGCGCCGCTGGTCGTCCTCGACCTGAGCGCCGTGCAGGATTCCGCCGCCCTGGGCATCCTCATGACCTGCGCGGCGGCGTGGCTGCAAGGCGTCGTCATTGAGCGCAAGCGCGCCGCCGAGGCCGGCGAGCGGGGCGGCGCGAAGGTCATCGTCGCGGTTGACGAGGCGTGGCGGATAACCGCCGACCTGGGCGTTGCCGAATGGCTGCAACGCAGCTTCAAGCTCTCTCGCGCTCACGGAGTCAGCAACGTGATCGCGCTGCATCGCCTCTCCGACCTTGGGGCGGCAGGCGCTGTTGGCTCGCGCGAGTCGCGAATTGCCGAGGGGCTGATTGCCGACGCCGATACAAAGGTGATCCTCGCGCAGCCGCCCGATCAGATCGAGGCGTTGCGAAGCCTCGTCGGGCTGTCGGCGACTGAGGCAGAATTGGTGCCCACGCTGAGGCGCGGCGAGGCGCTGTGGATGGTGGGCCGCCGGTCTTTCCTCGTTCAGCACCGGCTGTCCTCATTCGAGCAAGGGCTTGTGGACACCGATGCTCGAATGGTTCGCCATCGCGAGCTGACTGGCGCCGCCGCGTGAACGGGGCGGCGCTCGTCGTGGCGGTGGGTCTCGGCGTGGTCGTCCTCGGCGTCCACCTCCTCGATCGCCATATCCGCGATGGCGGAGGCGCCAGGCAACGGAAGGTCCAAGGCGCCCGCTGGGCAAGCAAGCGCGACCTGCGGGAGCTGCATGTGTCCTCAGCGCAGCGCGGGCGGCTAATCCTCGGTCGCCAGGGGCGGCGCCTGGTGGCCGCCGAGGATCGGGCAAGCGTCGTCGTCGTTGGTCCAAGCACGATCAGCCTCAAGACCACGGGGTTCACGATTCCCGCGACGCTCGAATGGGATGGGCCGGTCGTCTGCACATCGGTCAAGAGCGACCTGTTGCTGACGACGATCAAGCAGCGCCGCGAAGTCGGCAAGGCGATGGTCTTCGATCCGACCGGCGTAACCGGCATCGAGTCGGTGAAGGCCACGCCGCTCTCAGGTTGCGGGAGCTGGCGTGGGGCGATGCGGGTCGCGCACTGGCTCGCCAGTGCGGCCCGCTCGGGCGGCTCAGGCGGTTTGGAGGATTCAGAGTTTTGGTACAGCGCCGCCGAGAAGTTGTTGAGCCCGATGCTGTTTGCCGCCGCTGTCAGCGGCGGGCAAATGGCAGACGTAATCCGCTGGCTCAACGACGGCTCCGATGCTGAGCAGGAGGTGACGGCTCGACTGGCCGAGGCCGGATCGGCCGACGCCCAAAGCGCCTGGAACGCGAACTGGAACCGCGAGGAACGCCAGCGCAGCTCGATCTACACGACGGCGGAGACCATCGTGGGCGCCTTCGCCGATCCGCGCGTTCTCGATGCCAGCTCGCGGGCTGAGTACACGCCTGCCGAGCTTTTGGACGGCCGCTCGAACACGCTGTACCTCGTTGCTCCGGCCCATGAGCAAGAGCGTTTGCGGACGCTGTTCGCCGCGATGATCTCCGAGCTGGTCGCGGTCGTCTACGAGTCCTCGGCGCAGACCGGGAAGCCGCTCGACCCGCCGCTGTTGATCGTGCTGGATGAGGCGGCAAACACGGCGCCGGTCCCCGACCTCGACGTAATCGCTGCGACTGGCGCGGGGCAAGGCATTCAGCTCGTCACGGTCTTTCAGGACCTCGCGCAAGTCGAGGCGCGCTACGGCAAGCGCGCACAGACGATCATCAACAACCACCGGGCCAAGGTCTTCGCCAGCGGTATTGGCGACCCCCACACCCTGCGCTACATCAGCCAAGTCGTCGGCGATGCTGAGTTTCGCCAGCACAGCAAGACGGCCGGGGAGAAAGGCAGCACTTCGGCGACGGAGGGCAGCACCTATCGCGACCTCGCCCCGGCGAACGTAGTCCGGGGCGCGCGCCCCGGAAGCGCGCTTTTGGTCTACGGGCATCTTCCGCCGGCCCGGCTGTCGCTGCGTCCGTGGTTTGGAGAGCCCGACCTGAGAAGACTTGTCGAAGAAGGGACGCTCAATGGCCGATGAGCGATCTTGGGGCGCGGATACCGTGGCGCTCGGCAGGAAAGCAGGCGGCGAAGCGAGTCAACCTGAGCGACGGCCAAAAAGCCGGGCTGCAAGGCCAAGCCTCCGCCCTCCCACTCGCCCCGCGCTCGCGCTTGGTGCCTTCGCCATCGTGGCGCTGGCGGCATGGTTGGTCAGCGGCGGCGGAGGATCGGGGTCGAGCAAGGCGCCGATCCGCGAGGTTGCGGATCCAGCGCCGCGCGTCGTGGTGAAGCCGCCGACGCGAATGCGTCGACGCGAGCCACGGCAGGTCGCGAGTCCGGATGTTCACCGGAGGGCAGCGGGCCCGCTCGAGGGAAAGCGCGAGCCGAAGGCGAGTGCTGCACCTCACGAGCTGGACGCGCCCGAATCGGCGCCAGAACCAGTGATCGAACCAGCGCCCGAACCGATCCCGGCGCCAGCACCCGAAGCGCCACCGCCAACGCCGGCGCCTACCTCGTCGGCGGCTGAGTTTGGGATGTAGGCAGCTCAGGGACGCCTAAGATGGCGCGATGCAGGGTGAGGGTCCAAAGCGAGTCGATAAGCCCTGGGGGCATGAGATTTGGTGGGCGCAGACGCCGGAGTACGCGGGCAAGATCCTTGTCGTTGAGGCAGGCCAAGCCCTTTCGCTGCAATTTCACCGCGAAAAGGATGAGAGTTCCTACTTGTTCTCGGGCCGCTTGCGACTGACGACCGGCGCGACAAAAAGCGACCTTGAGGAACGAGTCCTAGAGGCTGGCCAAAACTGGCGGGTCGAGCCGGGAACCATCCACACGATTGAAGCCCTTGAGGACGCGGTGGTATTCGAGGTTTCGACACCGCAACTTGAGGACGTGGTGCGCCTCAATGACCGATATGGACGCACCTCAGAAGACTGAACCGCGAGCGGGCACCATTGATCGCGAGGGCAGATTCGCCCCCGCCGGGCAATTCCCCGGCGCTCAGTCCAGGTCGGCCAGCTTGTAGCCGATCCACTCGACCTCGCCGTTCACAATCGGAACCTCCTCGGGATAGCGGGCCGCCCACACCGAAAGCTCCGCCCGATCGAGATTGCCCGCCCGGTATTGAGCGAGCCGTCCCGACGTGCCAAGGCGCGCGAGTCGCGCAACGCGATCGGTCGAGTCGAGGGTTGCGAGATTGCGGGACGCATCGAGAGTCGCGGAAGGCATAGCTACCTCTTTTCTGGATGGCACCCGCCCGATGCAGGAGCCGGAGCCCCGAAGCCGCACGCCGGAGGCGTGCAAAACTCAAGGCGAGGGCTCGGCTCCTGCATCGACGGGGGAATCCACGCGAGGGCCGTAGCCGTTCGCGCGACGCATCGCCGGAGTCTGGGTGGGCAACCCAGGCCGTATGAAGGGCGAAGCGTTCATGCGTCTAAGTCCGGCCGGGCACCCGGAACGCCCCCGGAAAGTTTGTGACTAACGGCCCACCTCAAGTGAGCGACTTGCCTGGCGCTGAGCGCTTCGACCTGCTCCGCGTCCTAGCTGGCGCTGGGCTTCGTCAAGGCGTCGCTGTGCCCGGTCGCGGTCGGCTCGCGCTGCGGCTCCTCGCGGCTGAGGACCAAGCGCGTTGACCTCATCGCGTACGCCATAGCGGTGACGGTAGGTGGCAAGCGCGTGCGCCCCGGTGTGCCAAGCAAGCGCCTTGTCGGGATCGGCGTGCGGATAGGTGCCTAGCGTCTGGTAGATGATCGTGTTCGGTTCGCTCCGAGTGGCTTCAATCTCTCGGCGTGCAAGGTGGTCAATCCTTCGGTCGATCAAAACGGCCTCAAGGTGAAGTGCTGGATCGAGCGGCCTGGACTCGACGGCCGGGCTGGGCTCGGGCAACGCCTCTCGTTCGGCCAGGGCACGGTCCAAGCGCTTAGCTGCCGCTGCTTCCCAGCTCGTCACCCGCGCCAGCTCATCGGCGGGCGGGTTCTTCATAGCTTCGATTGCTTCGCGCTCGTCGCGGAGGCGCCCGATCCATGCCTCTGCCCTCCTAACCTCGCGATCAAGACGATTGCGGCGGGGCAAAAGTGGATCGGCTACGCGACTGGCCGCAACTAGCTCGGCGCGACGGTCGGCAAGCCCTTTAGGTGACATGCCTTCGACGCTTCGCCGGATGGCGACTTCAGCGGCGGTGTAGTCGTTGCCCTCGCGCTCAATGGCGGCACGTATGTCGTGAAGCGAATCCGAGAGCTCACGGCGACCAGGGCCAAGGTCGGGGTCCACAAGCTCCGAGGACGCAACGGCGTAGACGTTTGCGACTTCTCTCCCCCGACTCAAGGCGACTAGCCCTTGCTCAAGGTCCGCGCCGGCATCGAGGAAAGGAAAGGCGCGGTCCACCGTCTTGCCCTGCGCGCCGAACATGGTCAAGGCATAGGCGTAGTCGAGCGCCGGGCCGTTGTCGTCGAGCCGCCTTCGATTGAGGTAGGCAGGCCCAAGGGTCACCGTTCGCGCGTCACCTCCAACTCGGCGAAGGGTGGCCGTTCGAGCTGCCGCGTCAACAGAAAGCACGTCCCAGCGCTCGCGGTTGTTGACGCCTTCCCGGTTGATCCGGGTCAGCACGCGGTCACCTGCCGCAAAGGCTCGCTCACCAACGATTACCTCGGCGCTTCCGAGCGCCCCGGCCTCGCGTCGCAGCTCGCGGGCCGAGTCGTTGAGGTAGTCAACGTCGCGGTTTCGGCGGGCGATCATCACCGCGTCTATCCCGGTCGCGTAGTCGCGGTACCAGTCGGCGAGCAGGCCGTTGAGGGTCGTCTGAAGATCGTCACCGACGACCATGCGGCCTCGGGTTCGCAACAGGTCAAGCGCCTCCGATCCGCGTCCTTCATGGACGAGCCGAACGAGCTGCTGATCCTCGGGGAGCTGCTGACGGCGGATCGTCGCCAAGGTCGTCGTGTCGATCACTCGGGTTAGGTGTCCGTAGAGACCGCCGGGACCGATGGCGCCGATCTGCTTCGGGTCGCCGATCACGACGAGCTTGCCATCGCACTCGAAAGCGAGGAAGCGAAGCGCCTCAAGGTCGGGCGTCGAAGTCATGCTCGCCTCGTCAACGAGGATCACCGTGCCGCGCGGCAAGGGCATGATGCCCTGCGCCCGCAGCGCATCGGTGCGATTCAAGAGTGAGCGGATCGAAGTCGCGTCGCGAATGCCGGCGTCGCGCAGCTCGCCGCTCGCGGTGTGGGCGGTGGCGCAGCCGATCACGTTGAAGCCTGCGGCCTCCCAGACCTCCCGCGCCGGTTTGAGTGCGGTGGTCTTGCCGGTGCCGGGCCAGGCCGCCACCGGCACGACACGCTCGCCACCTGTGACGAGCCGGACGACAAGCTCTCGCTGGTCCTCGCCGAGCTGGGGGTGTCGAGCAAGAACCGCCTCGACGGCGGGCCGGGAGACCTGAGCGCTACCGGCGTCTACGCCGTCAAGAGCGTTGGCGATGAAGCGCTGCTCCATTTCCGCCAGGCGCGGCGTCGTGTAGTGGTCGAAGTCGAGCGGGCCGCTCGACTCATACACGCAGACGATCCGCTCGCTGGCGAGAACCTGATCGACCGCGGCCGTGAGGCTGGCGCGATCGGCGCCCTCGGGGAGCTGGTCGCACAGCGCCCACAAGAGGGCACGACGGTCGAAGTGAGAAGTCGTCTCCTCCAACTTCGTGAGTGCCGCGTCAAGGTCGGCATCGGTCACCGGGCGGGGTTCGCGCGGGCGCGCTTCCGCCACCCGCTCGCCGAGGCTTGCCGGCGTCACTCCGAAGGGCTCGGCGGTCGCCTCCCACTCCCCCCGCCGGTCGTCTTCGTCCACGCCGTAGTCCTTGTTGGCGCGGGTCCGGTAGGCGGCGGTCTGGGCCGCCGAGGCACCATCGGCGCCATGCGCCTCAAGCCAACCCGCGATCTCTTTCGAGCGCGTGCTGAGGGCGTCGATCACGTCGCGGCCGAACCCCCGAAGATCGGCGTAGCCGTTCGTCACCGCCTCGAAGTCCAAGCCGAACTCGCGTAGGAATCCGGCGCGAAGCGCGGCCTGGAAGACGACCCCCGCCGACTTACCGTGAGGCCAAAGCGGCGAGCGCCCTTTCGGGCTCGCGAGGCTCAGCCACTTGCCGTCGCTGGCGGCACGGGTCAGATTCGAGATAACGACGTGGACGTGAAGGGCCGGGTCGCCGGATCGCGACATTCGGTGTCGGAAAGCCATCCCGACGAATCCCTGGCCGCGCTCGATCCGAGCGCCGCCCTTGCCGCGCTGCACCATGCACGCTTCGTCCTCAAGGTGGGCGAGCCCTTCACGTACCGCCTCGTTGACCACGGACAACACGCGGGCGCGGGTCGCCTCATCGCCCAAGGCATAGAGGATCGAAACCGACTTCGGCGCGCTGAATCGAACGTCGTACCCAAGCACCGGCTCGACGCGCTTTTCCGTTCCATCAGGCCGAAGGCGATAACGGGTGTCGGGGCGTTTGACGAGCTGCTCGCCGCTGGTCGGATCGGTGCCCTCAAGGATGGCGCTGTAGCTCTCGGCGTCCACCTGGCCTGACAGCTCAAGCTCGGCGGCCAGCTCGCCGATCCACTCGCCAGGCGCCTCGCCGGGCTTGTTGTAGTAGTCGTCGCCGCCTTCGGCGACGGCGGCGAGCCAGTAGCCGGCGTTGCCTCTTTGAATCTTTGTGACTCCGATCATGCGGGAGGCAGTCACCGGGGCCGGGCAAACGCCCCGGCCAATTGGGGGAACCCATGTTCGGGTTCATAATGTGTCGGCGGTCGGGGTTGGGGGTACAGCGGGCGCTTCGAGCTAGGGCAACTGCCCTATCTCTCAGCGGGAAAAGCTCGCTCAGGAATGCGTTGGCATTCGAGCAGAGGGCACTGATGTTCTCGGTGACCTTCGATCTAGCTGCTGCTTGCGAGCTGGTCGATCGAGCTGGCGTGGCGTTACCCCCAACCCCGACCGCCGCCGCGCCCGGCGCCCGGCTCGATGCCGGGCGCCGGGCGCTGGCTGCTGTTTGGTGCAGGTAGCTTTTGGGCATCGAACCGACCCTTGAAATCGCTGACGAAGTACGCGAGGACCTACTGCCGGAGACTGTGGTTGAAGCGATACAGGCGGCTGAACGAGGGGACGAGTTCTGCTTGATCTGCGGCCAGCAAATCACCTCCGTCGCCGAGGCTGCCCTGCTCGTTTTTGAAGACCGCGCTCGCTACAAGATGGCGCTCAGTCACCGGGCCTGCCAAACATCGCAGCACTTCTACACCGGCAACGTGCAGACAGCCTCCTTGGTCTCCGGCACGTTCGCGCTCGCGTGGCGGGCAATCTTGCGCGAGGCTCACCCACGCGCGGTCTTCCTTTGGGAGAACAAGACGAATTTCGACGGCATGGCCTTGGATTTCGTCATCGGCGGGGACGAGTACAACGACATTGAGGGCGGGGAGATCGAAGACATGAGGGAGCTAAAGGGCTTCGAGGTAGCCAGCGCCCCGGTTGACGTGCTTGAGGCACCGCGCATCTCGCAAGTCGGCGCGATCCATCGTCGCGACGGGTTGGAAATTCGCGACTTCGTAGACCAAGACCCCGCATACGAATGGCAGAGCTTCCCGACAGTCCAGCCGGATGCTTGGAGGACGCAAGCGGTCTACGACGGCGAGATTTTGCTGGTCTACGGGACCGCCCTCCAACTCGACCGATACAACCCCGATCACCTCACTCGGCGGATCGAGGCGGGCAAGGTGGTGGCGGCCGTCATTCCATTTGCGCAGGACGATGGGACCGTCCACCCGGTCGGCTCGCTGAAGCGAGCCGACTGAACCCGCAGGGGCGGCGCCGACTAGGTAGGCCAGCGCCGCCCGGCAGCTCGGCCCCCTAGTTCAAGCCCTCGGCGAACTCGCGGGCCTTCGCCTGGTCGGCGAACTCCCAGAGGGTCAAATCACCTTCGCAATACTCGATGATCGCCCGCTTCTCACCCGCCTGCCAAACGCCGTACATGACATAGGGCCAATTGCCCTTGTCGTGAACGAACTCCCAGCCTCGCTCGCCCAGGTAGTCCATGAATTCGTAGCCCTCTTGGAAGCCGACCGCCAGGGCATCGCCGCGCCCGCCGACATAGCCACACCATCCCCGGCTAACCCTCGTCCCGTCCTCCTGCTCCGTGGTGCCGGGGTCGGCACGCAGGCCAGAGGCAAGCGGCCCGCAGAACCGGGCGATCAATTTCTCTGGCGTGAGCTTCCCCGGCTCGGCCTGCGGCGTGGCGTCGCTGCGACTCATTGCGTTCTCCTTCGTTCGCTTATCCGGCAGGCGCTTGCCTGCCCTGGAAGCGCAATCAGTCGCCGGACGACGACGGCGCACCGAGCGAAGCGAGGGAAAGGGGCGAAGCCCCTTGCGCGAGGAGGAGCCGGCGGCAGGATGAAGCGAACGGGGCAGGCAAGCGCCCCCGTACGGCGACGGAGCAACAAACGCAGTCGCGACCCCAGCTTGCCTGCGCGGGAGCATTAAAACTTTTAATGCTCCCTAAGACGCCTTGCCAAGCCAAAGGGAACGGCGCTTTAAAGCTCAGGGGCTATCGCGGCGGGATTGGGTGCCTGCTCGGCGTCCACGGCTCGACGGTCTCCGGTTCCCAGGGGTGGCGTTCGCCGCGTTCGTGCATTTCGGCGTCCTTGACGGCTGAGCCTTCATCGCTCCAATCACCACCCAGCCAATCGCAATCCTCGCATTCGGCGACCCACGCATGGCTCATCTTCACGGCCTTGGCACGGTGCATTGGAGGGGCGGCAGCGTAGGGACTGCGCCGGTCGAAGCGAGCCGCGAGCTACGCGAGTGGCGGCGGTCGCTAGCTCGATTCAGCGCCAGAGTCTTCCGCCTCCAAGTCCCTTTCTACGGAAAGGGTCAGCTGGGCCGGCATCGAGTAGCGCGCTTCGTTGGCAAGCACGGTATCGAGACCCAATTCCTGAACGCGAGCTAGGGCGGAATTCCACCCCTCCGACCACCCGCGCTCGTACGAGGCGGTCGCGATCGTGCGGCGGCCCCGGCGAATCATTGCCGCCGCCAGCTCGCCTCGATCGGCGGAGGGGGCGCCCGCTAGGGCGCCCCCTCGCTCCGCGCTACTCATCCTCGCCGCCTTTGGCCTGGCCCTTCGGCCGGGAGCAGAACTCGACTTCTTCGGCGGTGATGAAGTTCCAGCGCTCTTTCGTCTCCGGGTTGTCGTACTGGTCCAGATGGCCCTGGACAGAGACCAGGGCGCCCTTGCGCAGATGCTTGACGCAGGCTTTCGCGTGGCCGTTCCAAACCTTCACGTCGTAGTAGATGGTCCGCTGCCCGTCGCCGACGCGGCGGTTGATCGCGACGCGCAGGATGGTGTAGACCTTCTCGCCGCTAGTCGGGTGGATTTTCGGGTCGTCGGTCAGCCTGCCGTTGACGACGACGCAGTTGATGTTGTTAGCGCTCATTCTGGGTCCTCCTTTGGAAGGGGTTGCTCGTTTGACGAGCGCCAGAACGGGCGTGCGACCGAACGCGCGGAACCGAGCCGAAGGCGAGGGGAACCCCCCTTGTGGGGGTTGAAGCGCGGGCGGCGTGCGCCAAGCTGGTGAGAGGAAATCGTGCTGCCCCTTTTACGGAGGCATGAGCCGTTGAAATCAACGTCGGCGGCAACGCCAGGGTTACGGGCTGGCCGCTGCTGACAGCGCCGGTAAGGACTCGCTGGACATCCTCGCGATCAACCGCCGCGTCGGCGACGGCCGGGGCATAAGGACTCGACCTCGCTGTGAAGGTTTGGAACGGCCGGGAAGGTGGGCCAAGTCAAGTGCCGGTGGAACTGCGGTGCATCGACTCGGCAACCTCGACCAGTACGACAACCCGCGCCGGAACTCTGGAACTCGCCGCCGAAAAGATTGAGCTCGCGGTGCTGGCGGGCCAGGTGAAGGGGGTGGCGCAGAGCTTGGAGGGAGGGACAGGCAAGAGCGCCCGCCCCTCCCTCTTGCTACTAGCTGCGCTTCCTGCGACGACGCGGCCGGACGGCCTTAATGTCGTCGGCAAGCACCTTCTCGACTGCCGAATAACCCCGCAGGCCATAGTTGACGCGACGCGACTGCGGTAGCTCGCACTCGTCGGTTAGCTCGGCGGCGATCATCGCGTCGGCCAATAGCTCAAGCACCTCGTTTGCCGAACGTGCTTCCTCGATCCGGTTCGCCAGGTACTCCTGACACTCGGCCGGGTCCGAGTAGGTGACCTTCGTGCGCGGTTCGCCGTTCTTCAGGGTCTTGACCTCGACCTTCTGAAGCTGCTCGAAGGCAAGCCGAAGGCCGCGAGCCGCCAGGACCGGGTTGTTGTCCAACACAACCAGGGCAACTGCCTTCGCACGCGCAAGGCTGTGTTCCTTGCGGCTCTTGGCACCGCGCCGGGCCAACAAAGCTCGACCTATGGCGAGGTTGTCGTCACGGGCATCTTCCCCGGCTTTTTTCCGCTCCGCCCGCTCGACGCGGCGGGCCTCCTTGATCTGCTTGGCGGGCGTCGAGTCGGCGTCGTCAGAAAGATCGACCCCGGCCAGTTCGGCCTGCTCCCTTGCATCCTCTGCGGCCCGCTGCTCGATCCGCTCGATGACGCGCTCGGCCAGGTCCACCGCCAGGCTGGCATCGGTAATGTAGGCGATGGTGGGTGACCAGCCGCGCCGGTCCTCGGTGTACTCGACCAAGCATCCCGCCGCCCGCGCCGCATCAACCTCGGCCTCCGAGAACCGAATCACCGGATCGGCTCCGGCTTCATAGGAGCGCACCGCCCGGTAGCGCTCCGCGAGCGCCGCATACTTCTCGGGGTCGGTGACGATCCGGCTCAGGCTCTCGCCGTGTCCGGCGTCGATCATCGTCGGGCTGTCGGGCAACTTGCCCTCGGCAACCGCGCACAAGACCTCGCCCAGACGCTCGGCCAGGTCGCGGCCCTCGATCTCCCCCTTCTCGACCAGTTCGCAGGCACACTCCGCAACGCGGGGCGAGACCTTGGCGACGTTCCGCAAGGTCCGCTCGGCGGCAACCGGGACGTGACCGGCGGCGATGTGGCGCTGCACACCCTCGGGGAGCTTGAGTAGGCGCAGGTGTTCGCTCACGAACCCTGCTGACTTGTCGATCCGCGCCGCGATTTTTTTGTGGGTGGTCAGACCCTCGGCGTCGGCAAGCGCTTGGAGTCCGTGCGCGACCTCGACCGGATCAAGATCGACCCGGATCAGGTTCTCGGCCAGCGCGGCCACCTTGGCCTTGTCACCGTCGAGAACGACGACCGGAACCTTCTCGATCCCGGCTTGCTTAGCGGCGCGAAGCCGACGCTCTCCCGCGATCAGGACGTAGCCACCCGACTCGCCCGTCTGGACGGCGAGCGGCTGAACGAGGCCGTCTGTGGTGCGGAGATTCGCGGCGAGCGTGGCTAGCTCACCCTCATCGAACCGGGTCCGGGGGTTGAACCCCTCTGCAACCTCGATGGCGTCAACGTCGAGAACCGCAACGGTTGGCTCGGACATGGAAATCACTCCTTTGATCCGTGGCCCCGCCCGGATGGGGGGCCGATGCCAAAGCCCCCCGCACGGCGAATGCCGTGCCAAAATGGGGGCGAATCGGCCCCCCCGGCTAACTCCCTCGGCAGGCACCCTCGCCCGCGGATCAAGCAAGTGAAGGCACTCAGCCTTCAGACACCACAAGCTCGGCAATGCCGGCGCGGGCTCGGCACAACGGAATCGACGGTCGCGATCTCGTCCCGCCGATAGTCGCCGCCATCTTGGGCGTCGCGAACGGGGCCGACCCCAACCACAAACGCAGAACGCAAGGCAGGCCGGGACCGGCCCCTGAGTCAAAGCACCCCCTAGGAGTGCTTCATGATCTGCACGCTCGGGCAGACATGCGTGACTGGAGCGATCTTCATCGCCTTCACCTCCCTCCGTCGTCAGCCCCGGCGGGGTCCGCCGGGCGGAGAGAAAGACGGTAGAGAAATACCTATCGACAGCTTTTTTCCTGATCGACAGCTTTTTTCCTGATCGACAGGTAAATCCCTGAGCGCTAAGGCATATGCTCGGCCTCTGCTGACTACCTGAAATCGATAAAAGCGGAGGGGAGCGAATGGACGCGAAGGCTCTGGTGGCGCTTCAGCGCATGGGAAAGGGTGAACGAGGCGTTGAGGATTCAGTCAGCTACGCCGTCGGGCACCGCATCCGAATCGAAATCCTAGCTGCGCTGCATGAAGGACCGGAGAGCGCTGCCGGCCTCGCCAAGATCGTTCGTCAGCCCCTCAGCACCGTCACCCACCACATCGAGGAATTGCTTGCGGACGGGTCCATCGAAGTCGCCCGGTCCGAGCAAATCCGGGCCAACATGACGCAGAACTTCTACATCGTCGTGGAGCTTCCAGAATTCTCAGATGAGGAAATCGCGGCGATGACCCCCGACGAGCGACAGGCGCTCGCCGCGCTGATTGTTCAAGCAGCGACAGCAGAGGCTCTGGCATCGCTGTGGGCCGGGAAGATGATCTACGACCCTCGCATCGTGCTCATGTGGAATCGGTTCAATCTCGACGGGCAGGGACGCGAAGAAGCCTCCGACGAGCAGGGCGAATCGTGGGAGCGCTTGAAGACCATAGCCGGCGACTCGGCGAACCGAATGGCGAAGTCCGGCGAGAAAGGTGTCACCTACGTTTTCAACTCGTTCGGTTACGAGCGGTGCCGCACTTCTGCACCCCCGCCCCTCTCGACAGGTAATAGCTGATCGACAGGCAATCGTCGTTCAAGAAATCGGTATAGACCGCTGGGTTCCGATCTGAAACCTTTCAACATTCAAGAACAAAGCATTGGTTCCGGAACGTCGTCAGGTTGCCGGACACGGTTTGTCCTTGAAGGTTGTCCCGGACGGCACAGGAATGATTCCTCCCACTGGAATCCGAGTCGGTCGTCTGGGGTGCAAGACACATCATGTTTCTCAACAGCAAAACTTTCACCCAGCAGCGACGCGTCGCACCCTCTCTCCCACTCGGGGGGCAACGTATGCCTGCAAACTGCCCTCCGCTCGAAGGGCATAAGGACGGGGCGGACGGGGCCGGGCGCCTTCGACCGATTGACGCCCGGCCCCGTATCAACGAGACCAAGGCATTGATGGTCGCGGTCATGGGGGAGCTGGGCTTCCCGGTAACCGCAGCCGAGCTTTATGCGATCTGGGAGGGCACCAAGCCGCTTCAGACGATCGAGTACCACCTTTCTACGCTCGTCAGGGCGAGGGTCGCAGAAGTGGTTTATGGCCCGGAACTTCAGTTTCGCCTCGTCCCCATATCTACCGCTTCAGCCTTGTCAGAGCTCTCGCGATAGTACAACGAGTCGAGATGCAATCTTCCGGCGATTGTCCAGCGCAGGATCAGCGCATGACGGGCACACTCATTACTGCACTGGGTCATCCCGTCCGTCGCGAGGTCCTACGTGTACTCCATGCATCCGATGCACCGATGAGCGCCGTTAGGATGAGCAGAGTCCTAGACGGAACCTCCCAAAGACTTTCTTACCACTTCGCCACCCTCGCGAAACTCAACGCCCTGCGCTTGCACAGCGAACGAGAGGCTCGCGGTGCCAAAGAGAAGCTTTTCGCTTCTGCGGTTTCCAACCATGTTGCCGTCCTGGCTGCGCTAGCGGATACCAAGGAGGAAGACAGCTGCGTACGAGATGGAACTAGCTGTTAGCTATGCCCACTAGGCTTCGGCGACAATTGCCCTTACCTCGCCGGGGAAGGGGAACAGGGTCGATCGTACGCGATACCGCCAATAGAGCGCAAAGGCGATTGACCGTGGGGTTTCGGGGCGGATCAGGTTTTGATAGTCAGTCCATGCAACGGGGAACTGAACGGAGACAGCCGCAAAGCCGGCCTCCGTAAGTGCATCAACATATTCTCGGACCATCAGAGCGTTCTCATCGACCCCGAATTGAACAAACGGGTGGTCCCTTCGCACCTGGTCCAGATCGCTGCGACGCCGTATCGTCGGCTCGTCGCTACAGATCAGCTTCCCGGAGGGCCGTAGCGAAGCTCTCACCGACGTGAGCACAGGAACTAGCGGCTCCACATGGTGCAGGACCGCACGACAAACCGCGGCGTCGAAGTCCTCACCAGCTAGTGCTGCGACATCGCCCTCAGATATGTCAAACGACAGCGAAGCGGCCTCGCGCAAGCGTGTTGCCGCGCCCTGCCCGCAGACATCCGAAAGATTTGGCTCGCACAGAACCACCTTGAAGCCCTCAGTGGCAAGTGAGCCGGCCACAAGCCCTCGACCGCCGCCAAAGTCAATGACCCTTGCGGGCGGCGCGATCCCTTGCTCTCGCAGTAGACGCGCAATTCTTGCCCAGTGCTCGCTTGCTCGAAAACGTTCGAGCGCGGCGCGGTCATCCCCCTCTAGGAAGGAGGCTTGAACAACGGGAGAAAGCGCTGGGTCGGACCGCGCTGATAGGACCGCGCGCTCATACGCTTCGTCTTGATCGAGATCGACCGAAGTCATGCAGCGAAGCCTACCCGACCAGAAGGCCGGAATGAGAGCGACCTTCAAGCCCCTTCTATGCGCAGCAGCCTTCAGCGAGGTTCTTGTTATTTGGACCAGTGGAGCTCAGACTAGGTGATTCTCAAATACAACGCTGTACAAGTACTCGGTAGCGCTTAAAAGCGAAACTAAGTAATTGATTCAAAAACTTTTTCTGTACAGTTGTACGTCCCGTCCTGTCGTGCTTAGTATCGCGCCGGCTCACTAGGCGTACTAGTAAGTCTCGTTTAGGGGCTTAGAGTTAGAGGCACGCCCTCTTTTGTGCCTGACGACTCCCATGCTCCGACCAGAAATCACTGGCACCACTAACTGAGGGAGGACGAATGCTGAGCGCAATACGCGCGGGCGCCGAGCTGTGCCCACCTGATCTAAGTCGGCGAATACCGAAAGGGGGTCATCTGATGCGGCTGATGCTTGCGGCTGCCCTTTCCTTGGTTTCGCTGCTGACCATTGCTTCCTCAGCTAGGGCCGTATCTCCAGAGTTCTATGGCCTTATGTGGAACGGCCAATATGGCTCACTCGAAAGCGCTAGTGATTGGGATGCAGTCGCTCACTCCGGCGCCAAGGTAGTTCGCGTCCAGGGCTTCTGGAAACAAGTCGCGGATCAAGGCGACTGGACAAAAGACCCGGCCTGGGAAAAAAGCTTCGACAAATACTTCACCATGGCCGCAGAACGCAACATCAGCATTCTCCCGTACCTCTATGGACGCCAAAACGGCACCGAAGAACATGCTTTCTATCGAAGCTCGGAAATGAGCGGCTGGCTTGCCTTCGTCTGGACCTTCGTACAACGCTACGGTCGAGGAGGCACGTTCTGGAATGCTCATCCCTCTCTGCCCTACAAGCCGGCAACGGTCTGGGAAGTATGGAACGAGCCGAATCTAAAGGGCAACAATCCATTGCTCTGGGATGGGAAAAAATGGATCGAACAGGTTCAGCCTCGTAACTACGCTGAATTCCTCGTATCAACGTCGACCACAATCACCGAAGCTCAGAACAAAGTGCGTAAAGCCGGTGAACCATTCGACACCAAGATCCTGACAGGCGGTCTTTACCAGGAGGCTGGCAGCTCAGTCATGTCGGTCTCGCAGTTCTTTGAAGAAATCTCCAAAAACGTCAGCCTGAACAACGAATTCAAGTCCAAGAACAGCGGGCTTGGCCTGCATCCGTACAGCTTCGCTGGGAATGAAGCCGGAAACATCACTGGCTTCCAAGAAGGAGTCAATGCCGGCCGCGCAGCTCTCACGAAATTTGATAGCTCGGCCAAGCCGATCTGGATAACCGAGATGGGCTGGCCGGTCGATGGCGAAGGGTATGACAAAGCGAAGGCCGCAGCAGGAGAAATGGAACAAGCGAGCCTACTGACTAGCAGCTACAACTGGCTCAAAGAACAGAGTGTTGCGAAGAACATTGAATTCGCCGCATGGTACAACTACAGTAACTATGACAATGAAAAGTGGTCATACCATTGCGGACTACGTAATTGGTATGGCATCTATCGCCCGTCGTGGTGGGCCTATCAAGAACAGACTGGCGCCCCCGCGTGGCCGAAATCAACCTGGCACATCGACAATCTCGGCGGAGGAATCACTGCTGATCCCGATATCTCATCTTGGGGTCCGGGCCGCTTGGACGTGTTTGGCCGCGGAACAGACAATAAACTGTACCATAAGTTTTATGCGTCTGCGACGGGCTGGTCGATCTGGGAAAACCTCGGTGGCATACTGACTTCCGGACCGGGAGCTGTTTCCTGGGGGGCGAACCGAATAGACGTAGTAGCCAGGGCCACCGACAACACAGTTAGTCACTGGGCATGGACCGGCTCCTCGTGGGTGATCGACAATCTCGGCGGAGGAATTACCGCTGATCCCGATATCTCATCTTGGGGTCCGGGACGTTTGGACGTGTTTGTCCGCGGAACAGACAATAAACTGTACCATAAGTTTTATGCGTCTGCGACGGGCTGGTCGATCTGGGAAAACCTCGGTGGCATACTGACTTCCGGACCGAGTGCTGTGTCTTGGGGGACAAACCGGATCGATGTGGTTGCTAACTCCACTGAAAAAACGGTCACTCATTGGGCCTGGAACGGCTCCTCTTGGACGGTCGATGACCTGGGAGGAAATGTCACGTCCGACCCCGACATATCTTCGTCAGGGCCGGGCAACCTAGACATCTATAGCCGCGATTCGCGAAATTCGCTCATTCACAAGACCTACACCTGGGCGACTGGTTGGTCTGGATGGTCTGGACTCGGCGGAATGCAGATGTCGGGGCCTGGGGCTGTTTCGTGGGGATCGAATAGAACCGATGTCGTCACGAAGGCACCGGACGGCTCGGTAGCGCATTGGGCCTGGGCTGAATAGGCCCATAGATCACCGCTTGGCAACAGGAGGCGCCGTGCCCGTTGGGGCCGGCGCCTCCTGTGGTGATTGCACATAGCTGAGGCTGTCTGCTAGCGGCTGCTTGGCCTACGGCACAACAGAGACAGGAATCGCGCGCGAGTTCCCTTCCTCAAACGGATAACCACTCTGAGCGACGACCAGCGCTCGCATGATGTACGTGGTCGGGGTGTAGGTCTGCGTGAAGCGGTAACGCATAACGTAATGGCCGTTTGCCCGTGTGTGGTACTTGCGGAACACGCGCCACTTATCCGGCCCTTTGCCGCTCTTGACTTGCAGGATGATGATGACTTCCCGGTTGTCCGGGCCGGGGATCGCGCCCTTGAAGACCGCGAATCCCTTGTTCTTGACGACGTTGCCACGCAGCCTGAACGTGGGATGGACTCTTGTCCTCAGCTCTGCGGTCGCGGTGAGTTCGCGCTGATCGGGGCGGTAGGCCGCGGTTACTTCGCGCGATGGTCCGGAGCCGATCGCGAACTGGTATTCGCCGTCTGATCCGGTCATCGCCACGCCCAGGAACTGTCGGGCTTGGTCGGTGACGACCCTGCTGAACACGCAAAGCGGTGCGTCGTCAATCTGCCCGCCGACCCCCGTCAGCTTGCCTTTGAGCGTGGCGCTTTCGTTTTGCTGAACGAGGAGGGAACCGGCGGCCTTTTTGCCGAGCCCAGCGGTCAACGTCATTCCTCCTCCAATCTCTGAACGCTGGCATTGGTAGGAGAGGGGCGCGCTGACCGGAGCGCCGATATTGCCCTCCGCATCCGAGAGCCAAAGGCGCAGCGTGTAGGAGCCGCGTTCGCGTGGTGTCTCGAGGTCGGCGATGGCTTGCGGCGTATCGCCCGTAACCGCCTTGGCAGCCACGACAACGCCGCCGGAGCCGTTCAGCACTTCGTAATGCGCAGCGTTGATCGGCGAGCCCCCGTCGAGAATATTGTGCCAGCGGACGTCGAACGCCTGCGTAGTGCGTTTGGCATCCGGGGCGGTCACCGAAAGATCCTGGGGCGCAGCCGGCGGCGTGGTGTCATGCGGGATCGGCACGGCACCGGCCGGGCCGGTGAAGCCGACGCCGTCCTCAAGCCAAACTCGTAGGCGATAGTCGCCCGCTTTCGCCGGGCCGGTGATTTCGGGAATCTGAGTCGGGTTGCTGCCGGACAGCACCTTCTCCGGCGTGACGACCTGGCCGGTCGCGTTGACTACGTCGTAGTGGACCTTGGCAATGGGCGAGCCGGGGTCCGGCGGCAATGAGAACTGGGCACCGAAGTGATCGAGGTAGCGGGCCGGATTGGAGCTAATGACCTGAAGGCCAGTAGGCGCTCCAGGCGCATGGTTGTCAACGTGGATCGTGCGGGAGTCGCAGGTCTCCCCGCCGGTTCCGTTGAGCCCCATGTACTGGCTGTAGTCCTGGGTGCATGCGGAGAGGCCGTGGGCGCCGTCGGCGAGAGAGGCGCTGTCGAAGTCGTACTGCCGTCCCCACGGTCCTCCGGTCGGGCAGGGCTGGTAGCTGCGGGAGAACTCGCCGTTGGTTTGCGACGAGGTCACGTTGCACTCGCCCATCGCCTGGAAGTCGAGTGCGTAGCGCTGGGTGCCGTCGATCCGCACCCGCTCGAAGCGAATCCCCGAACCCTGATCCGATGCGTTCCAGAAGACCCCTTGGGTGCCGCGCACCCACTGTCCCTGCATCAGCGGCGAGGACGTATTGAAGAAAGAGACCTGCGACGGGGAGTCGTCGCTGAGGATGAAGACGAAGCCGTTTGCATCGACCGCGTTGTAGTTGGCTCGGTCGCAACCGGCGGGACGTACGCAACGCATTTCAAAATAGAAGTGATGGAAGTCCAGGTAGTTGCCGAAGGGCCACAGGTGCGGACCGAAGATGCCCGACGCCGAGGCACCGATTCCGGCGTTGGAGACGCCGGAGCCTTGTTCGAGAAAGAGGTTGCCGTTGTTGGTGAAGTCCATTCCCCAAAAGCGAGCCCGCCAGCCGTCGTTGAAGGCGTTGGGCTCGCGGGTATAGCCGCCCCCTGACTTGAAATGGACAAAGCCCGGCGTCTCGAAGATGAATGCTTGGTAGGCCCCCACCCCGGCGTTGCCGCCGGCTTCATGCTCGGCGATTCGTAGGTACGCGGCGTCACCGGGCGGATCGCCTCCGGCGCCACCGCACCAGTTGGCGAAATCAAAGATGCCGCTCGGGTGCTGGGCGCTGACCGTGTTCGTCTCGATCCTGAACGGAGGAGCCCCGGAGTCGGCGGCGCAAGCGACCATCTTGTACTGGCCCGCGCGAGCGTCGACAGCGGCCAGAACGGCAATGGCCGCGCAGAGCAGCAGCGCGCAAAGGGCGACTGTGGCCGGGCGATTCGGCCGTTGCCTCGATCGAGACGACATTTCCTGCCTCCTTGGTTTTGCCGATCGGGCTCAAGGGAGGCGCTTCCGTCCTTCCTTCCCTTCCCCGAGAGCACCGCCGCTGGCAAATGCTGTCGCCGAAGGTGGTCGTTCCGTCGATCGACTGATATCTAAACGATTCCAACAAGGAGAAAAGTCCGCAGACGCGCAAAAACGCCCCTACGACTTTTGTTTAGGGCAGATCGGGCCGCGCTACGACAGGCCGCGCAACTGCGGCGCCTCATAAGGTTTTAAGCTCGCAGCGATGCACAAGGGCGGGAGCGGGCACATGGGCTGGATAGCGACTGGAATCGCGCTTGCCCTCTGGGCAGCTCCCAGTGCCGCAACGAGCAAACCCCAGACCTGCGGCCCGTCGAACGCGGCAACCATCGCGGGTAACTCGCAAGTGCGCGTCTATCGGCAGGCTGGAAAAGGAACGGCCTCAATCGTCTTTGGATGCGTTCGAGGATCGAGAAAGACGAGCCGTATTGGACCGATCCCACCGGCAGGCCGCAAGGCTGTCGTACATGGACCAATCACCGTCAATGGCAAGTGGGTGGCTGCGGTCGAAGAACGACCCGATGGAGCAACAGGCTGGCGCGTCTATGTCACCTCACGCAACGCCGGCACTAGCAAGGGTCGGCACTGCTTGATCGGAAGCGGCGATTCAAAAAGCAAGGCACCCGCCGTCCGCGTCGTCTTGATGAATGCAAATGGAGGGCTGGCTTGGGCTGCCATCACGCCAACGCCAAACGGACGCGCCCCGATCATTGGCGCCTGCGACTCGCAAGGAAATCGTGTTCTGGATTCAGGGGCGGGCGTTGAAATCAAGACACTGGAACTGCACGGATCAACGGTCTCTTGGGAAAACGCGGGTGGCCCTCGTACGGCGCGTCTGCACTAGCCGCACACCCCTGGGAAGGCGACATTGGTTTGGCGAATAGTTCCGGTGCGCCTGGCGATCAGAGACCGAACAATGAGGCCAAAGCGCGACGAAATTTGCTGCGCCGACGCCAACCGGCATCGTCGCGGATCGACACAACCGGCTCGCCATATCGGCCAGCGATATCAGGGCGAGGCTCCCACTGTCGAAGATCCACCACAGACAGGCTCGGTGGGCCAGAGTCGTGAACGATCAGCCCAATGTCGAGCGGGCCGAGATGAGAAATGAATGCCTGGTAGTAGGCATCCCAGATTTGTGCATCCCAACCCACTTGCGCGACGATTGTGCGCCTGCGCCCAAATGCCGATCCCCGACCAGCAACATCAGGACTCGATAGCAAGACAGTCGGATTGCGCCGCGAGCTATTCTGGCGTGCCTCCTGGGCAGCGCTAATAGCGTCCTTGGCTCCCAGCAGCGTCGCAGCTAGAGAGTCAGGTGGCTGTTCGTAGGCTGTCACCCGGCCGATGATACTGCGCTCGAAGCAGGGCAGCCCGCGAGCGGCGATTTGATCCGACGGGCCGTGAAAGCCGGGCGACGAGCCTCGAATCCGCGACTTAGCACTGTCGCCCGCCGAGGACGAAGATCGTCCGGTGCCATGTGTGGGCGCGATCACGGCGAGCCCAACGGGTCAGGCACCGGAGATCGGCGTCTGCGATTCGCAAGGCAATCGGATCTCGACTCAGGCGCAGGCGTCGAAATCGACTCTCTGGAACTGCGCGGATCGCAGCTGTCCTGGGTGGACGCAAGCGGTCCCCACTCGGCTCAACTGCACTAGCTTGTTGCCCCGCTAGCGCACGGGCAGCCGGTGGAAGGTGGCCTTTTAGGCCACCCGCATCGCCACCAGCGCTGCCCGAGCTCGATCTGACTTTGTCGGCGCGTAGTGCCGCCGGGTCGTCGCTATGTCGCTATGTCTTAGAACCTCAGAGACAACGTCGATTGGTGTTCCCTCCTCGTTCAGCGCGATAGTGGCCCACGCCCGCCTGAAAGCATGCGGCGAGAGTCGGGAGGTCATACCGTTCACAGCATCGGCACCGCCGGTAGCTTTCCGCAAACCGACGCCGGCGCGAATGCCATGCCAATTCACAATCTTCGTAACTGTCTGCGGACTCGTTTGCTTGCCGTGCTTGGTTAGCAGCACGTAGGCGGTTTCCGGGTCGGCCAAGGCGTCGCGGATTGCCGGGTTTTGTTCAGCCTCGGCGAGCTGCCAACGGCGATACAGTCGGAACTGACGGAGCAACGGCGGCGCGAGGTCAAACACGTCGACCTTGCCGTTCTTGCCAACGACTTCCCAAGTGCCCTGATCTAGGTCAATGTCCGGCCAGCGCGCGTCTGAAAAGGTCTTGCGTCGCGATGGCGCATAAAACATCCAACAGGCCAGTAGCCGTGCCCTCGGCGTGCCCGGCGCGTCGAGCAGTCGTTTGATCTCCTCCCGCGTTGGCGTGTAGCCACGCTTGAGAACGATCTTGGGCGATTCCTCCAATGCCGCCGGGTTGTGATCTGGCAGGTCGTCTTCGGCGAAGAAGTGCCGATAGAGAAACTTGATGGCCGACAGATAGCTCTTGCGGTAAGAGGCCGACCAACCTTCGCCGCTGTGCCCGTTCGGGTATCCCCGCGTTCGGCACCACTCGCACCGTAGGCGCGAGCTGTGGGGCCGCTCGCCGCCGGACTTGGCGAGGTGGCCCATGAATAGCCGAACGTGCTTCGCCTTAGCCGTGTAGAAGGTCTTGCTGTGGACGCTCGCCAGGTAGTGGCTGAAGTGGACAAGGTGGTCGCGGTACCGCTCTAGCGTCGCTTCCTGACCGCAGCCAGCGTGATTGATTTCGATCGCCTCTGCGATCAACTGCTCGTCGGAGAGTGCCATTCGTAGCTCCTCGAATTGGTCGAGGAACCGGGCTGGTGCTGAATCGAGCTGCGCGCTGCCGCCTTTCAGGGTTGCGTTCATGGCGGAAAAGTCCGGTCAGGGGACGTAAACGCCCCCGCCTAATTTTCGCCACGGTCGCCGCTCGCGGTACTCGCGGTCCCATCTGGCTTTGCAGCTTGCAATTCAACCCGATGCCCGTTCCTCGATCTTCCGAGCCGCTACGTTTCTTTCGGTTCGAGCTGTGGGCTAGAACGCTGGTTCGAACCCAGCCGCGCCCATCGGTTGATCATCTGGAACCGAGCGAGAATTCATCTGCATTCAAGCTCAAAGCCCCGCCGTCGAAGCCATTCCCTAACTCGCCTGGGGCGGCTCGGCATTTCTCCGGATCGATTCAATCCCCTCGATTAGGGATTCGACGTCGGCCTCCGGGAACAGCTCCTCTGGCCCTCTCGGGGCAATGTCCGTAAATGGCGCCTCGTAGAGGTCTTCGACGTCCATGAAACCGTTGGCGACGTGACGGTCCACGACCAGATCGACAAACCGACGCTGATCCTCGGTGAGTGGGCGCACTCTGGTGAGAACGTCGAACGCCTCGATTGCCGCGCCGCGCTCGAGTCCAACAAGTGATCTCACGAACGTACCAACCCCAGCCTCGCCCTCTTGAACCCAGTCGAGATCCGACGGATCACCAATACCTTCCTCAAGCAGGAGACTTTCAATTGAATCGATGTCCTCTGAGGTCGTCGGTAGATTGTGCCTCAGTCCACTCACGGCCTTGTCATTAAGGTGTCGTCGCAAGCAGAGGGCGGCGCGCTCCCTGAACTGCTTGGAGCGCGGCGGCGCGATCATGTTTGCCAACTCGACCTCCTCGATCTCCCCCAGTTCATCGGTGAAGTCCGTATAGACAATCACCCGCTTGCGCTTCTCCAGTAGTCGAACGAGGCCGCGGACCCGTGTGCGCGCGATCTCGAGCATGCCCACCGTCACGTCAACCCACCAATCCTCACCGGCGATTTCTTCGAGCAACACCTCACGCTCCCGGATGGCTGGAATTGCGGTCTGCTCGAGCAGGCCCGCTGCGATTTCCCTAACCTGGTGCTGCAAACGCTCCTCCCCCGGCTGCGGCCTCAAGAGCCTAAGCTGCAGCCCAAGCACCATTAGGTCAAACCGCTTCGCATCCTCATCAAGATCCTCCTCGCTCGTTGGTAGAGCGGCGAGGCGACCGGCAAGCTGGTCAGCCGATTTCTCATCGAGAGCGTCCCAAGCGTCAGGCTTGCTGTAGCGCTCCACCCACTCCCGCTGGGGACGGATGAGGAAGTTATCTGGATCCATGGCGGCAACCTGCTTGCGCAGCAAGGCAACAGTAGCCGCTCGCACCTCCCCGGCCTCCCCTGCGCCCCCCTCCATTCTTCCGCCAGACTCGCCGGCGAGGGCAAGCACCAGTTCAACCCGATCGCTGAAGAGGCGCTGGCTCAGGGTCGGCGACAGCGTGACCTTAGCTGGCTCAATCTCCTCGTTAAAAAAAGCAACGTTGTCGCAGCAGTCGAACACCAGAAAATCCCGCTTATCTGTATCCCCTCCATAGAGACCCGGACGGAGGCGCGTACCGCGCCCCAGCATCTGCAGGAACTTGGTTTTCGAGCGGACCCGCTTGAAGAAAACCAGATTCACGATCTCGGGAACGTCGATTCCGGTGTCGAGCATGTCAACAGAGATCGCGATGTGCGGCCCTTTGCTTGGCATAGCGAAATCATCAATCAAACTCTGCGCATACTCCGTACGATATGTAATGACACGGGCGAAGCTTCCCGCGTAGTGGGCGAAGTTGGCGTCGAATCGCTCCGCAATAAACTCAGCGTGCTCATTGTTCTTAGCGAAAATGATGGTCTTGCCAAGTCGATCGCCGCCAGCCACCCGGTGACCCCTGCTCATGAGGGTCTCGAGAACCTTGTCGACAGTGTCGACATTGAAGAGCCAGCGGTTAACCGCCTCAGCATCTACCTCTGCCGGGATTTCACCGTCCTCTCCCCAGTCCTGCTCCTCCCACTGCTCCTTTTCCTCCTCTGACAGATCCGCATACTTAAGACCTTCTCGGGGGAACTTCAGTGGCACGTCAACAGCATGGGGAGGTACCAGGTAGCCATCTGCAACGGCCTCCGCAAGCGAATAGGAGTCGGTCGGACTACCGGGCTTGACGTCAAACAGCCCGTAAGTATTACGGTCGACATCCTCCTTAGGGGTCGCGGTGAGTCCGACCAGAAGCGAGTCGAAGTAGGCAAAGATCGAGCGGTACTTCTGGTAGACCGACCGATGTGCCTCATCGACGACAACGAGATCGAAAAAGCCCGGGCCGAACCGTCTCTCTTTCTCGCCTTCGCCGCCGATCAATCCCATCATCGTCGGATAGGTCGATACGTACACCCTTCCCTCGGCGTCGCGCTCGGTTACGGCATTTACGGCTGCTGCCTGGGGAAGATGAAGTTTGAAAGCGCGAACCGCCTGGTTGACCAAGGCAACACGATCGGCGAGGAAAAGAGTGCGCTTCACCCAGCCCGCCCGCATCAAAAGATCGACGAGCGCAATAGCGGTTCGAGTCTTGCCAGCTCCGGTCGCCATCACGACTAGCGCTCGTCGTTGTTTCTCGACCTCAAAGCGCTCCGCAATGCGCCGAATCGCATGGTGTTGATAGGGGCGCTCCACGATCTCGGGCTTGATCCTCACATCGGCAAGCTGGCGGCACCCGGTTCTCCGCTGAACTGCCAGCGCAAGCTCGTCCTTGGTGTAGAACCCCTGAACCTTGCGCGGTGGATACCGTTCGTCGTCCCAAAGCCAAGTCTCATAGCCATTGGAGTAGAAGATCACCGGCCGTTGGCCAAAGCGTTGCGTCAGGCAATCAGCGTATAGCTTTGCCTGATGCCGGCCTACTCGCGCGTCGCGTCGCGTGCGCTTCGCCTCGACCAGGCCGAGAGGCTTTCCGTCGTCCCCCCACAGCACGTAATCCACGTAGCCAATACCTGAATTGTTCGGCATCCCACTCACTTCGAACTCCCGGTCGCGCACATCGTCAAGCGGCCAGCCCGCCTCACGGAGCAGAAGGTCTATGTACCGGTCGCGGGTAGCTTCCTCGTCATAGTTGTGATCGTCCTCATCTCGGTGCTTGGCTTTTGCGGCTGCGATCGCGTCGCGCAGGGTCTCCAACTGCTTCCGCAAGGAAGCATCTCCCCCGCGATCTCGGTCCTCGACAGCATTTCGTTCGTCCATCTCCCGCGCCCATTCGCGCAACCTCTCCGGGTTGGTTTCCCGTGCTTGGCCGATCGCCTCGGGAAGAAGGGCAGCGTCGAAGGAGAGACCCTCCGGAGGCACCTGATCGGCACTCAACGAGTAGGTGTGAGCGAGCCAATACAGCACATGAAACAACTCCTGCACGACCGCATTGGCCTCATCCACCCCAATCGCCCCCGGGCGATTTACGGCGGCCTCTCCCTGTCGGCGGATCAGATCCATCTTGGTGCGGACACCCAGCCCAGCAACCTGCTCGAAGCTGGGCTCCAGCAACATCGCCCCCAGACCCCCACGCCCCGGCCGCCGCAAACTACGGTCGGCGTCATAGAGCCAACGCACCGCCAGCCTCAACGCCAGCAAGGCATGAAAGCAGGCGGCACGAGGGTCGGAGTTGACGTTTGCCTCACACTTCATTCCCTCGCGGCACAATGCAGGCCAAGCGGACTCCAGGAATGCAAAATTACTTGACGCGCGCCCTGGTCTGACGCCATCGGCCAAGCTCACAGCTCCCCTTTGAATGCACGAGTCTGAAGAGACGCGAACAGCTCTTCCAGCAGGGCAAGGCTCCTGGTCTGTGCTTCTATCGTGCTTTCGATGGCATCGACTCTACTGGCAAACAATTCCTGCTCTGCGAGAGAAGGGAGCGGGACCTTGATCGCCTTGACTATTCCGGTATTGAGGTTCCTTTGGGTGCCGTGAGGGGCCAAATTAACGATCTCCTCACGTCGGACAAGTAGGTTGGCGTACAGATACTCCGGTTTAAGGCGCGCTTCATCCATTTCCCGGAAGGCCAAAAAGCCATCGTGAATGCAAGCACCAACCCCGAGAAATTTCGGGATGCCCACAGTGGCACTGTTGGTGAGAATGAGCGATCCCGGCTCGACAAAAACGCTCTTTCCCATGCCCGCATCCGTCACCCCCTCCTTGATGTGGGTTACATAGCGACCTCGAGCCGCGGTTATATCGCTGATCTTCAGCCATGGAATATCGCCGCCGAAATACCTTGGATCTCCCGCAGGACGCGGCGAAGCGCCCCGCACAACGCGCGCCAACTCACCCAACGGGGCTACGGTCCAGCCGGGACTGCCTTGAGCGTCACCGCCGAACATCTCGGCATATACCGCCCCGATGAGCTCTTCAGATCCCTGAAGAGCTCGTTCTCTGTGTTCTCGTAGCACGCCTGCTTGATCCAAGATATTCGCGATTCTCCGCTGGTCGTCAAGGGGCGAAAGCGGAACCTGGAATTGCTTCAGCTCATTGGGGCCGAGACGGGGGAGGCTTGCACCAGATGCACGCACCGTGGCTAGAGCGACCATCGCGGGATGCAAAAGGAAATACGAAAGATAGTCTCGATCCAACATCGGGCCGGGCCGGATAGGGATGATGTCTGTACTGCAGACTCCCTCGAAGTCCGGACGTGCAATCTTCGCCAAATACGGTCGCAACTTCCCGAATAGGACATCGCCCGGCTCAAATCTGAACTTCGCGCTAGCCAGGTCTCCGGGTCCAACCGCGCTCACACCGGTTAGCCTGCCGCCACGTTCGATGTTCTCAAGGCCAACGTATGCGGTTCCTTGCGGGATCTCGTCCGGCGCAATACTTTGCCGAACCAGTGTCGCAACCTCCTCCAAGGCTACGGTACGTCCCGTCTTCAACCGAGCTTCCCCTTCAACTCTTCAACGCCCACCGTTATCTTATTCTCCATTCTCTCAATTTCGGCGAGGATTTCCGCCGAGGTTCGATACTCCTCTTCCTCGTAGTGGACGTCCTTGTAGCTCCCAAGCCGAAGGTCATAGCCAGCTTCGGCAATCTCGTCCCTGGGTACACAAAAGCTCTGCTCCTTGCGCGACCGCTCTCGCTCTTTCCCTTCATACTCTTTCCAGCGCGCAAGTACATCAGGGAGGTTATTGCACTCGCGCTCCTCAGGTGTGAGTTCCGTTGAGGGGAGCGGGCCGAGTTTCTCGCTGGCAACCAGCGGGAGACGCTTGTCGTCAAGACTAAGGCCATCGGCAGTTACGTTGTAAAACCACACCCGCTCGGTGCCACCACTTTCGGTCTTGGTGAAGAAGAGAATCGCGGTCGAGACGCCCGAGTAGGGCTTGAAGACGTTCGCGGGGAGCTTGACTACAGCATCGAGCTTTTGATCCTCGACAAGGACGCGACGTAGCTCTCTGTGCGCTTTGCTGGAACCGGAAAGGACCCCGTCGGGGACGACAACCGCGGCGCGGCCCCCCGGCTTCAGCAGCCGAAGGAACAGAGCGAGGAAGAGCAGCTCGGTCTTTTTGGTTTTTACCACGCGGAGAAGATTCTGCGCCGTCGTCTCGTAGTCGAGGCTACCTGCGAACGGTGGGTTAGCCAGAATCAGTGAATACTCTCCTTCCTCTTCACCAGCACCCTGCGAAAGGGAGTCCCGATAGCGGATATCAGGCCGCTCCACTTGATGGAGGAGCATGTTCATTGAGCCAATTCTCAGCATCGTGCTGTCGAAGTCGAAACCGTGAAACATCGACTCATGAAAGCGCTTGCGTTGTTGTTTGTCGTGAAGCACCTTCGGATGCCTGCTTCTCATGTACTCCGCCGACGCGACAAGGAAGCCCGCCGTTCCGCAAGCCGGATCGCAAATATCATCATCGGGCTGAGGAGCCGTCATCTCCACCATCAGCTGGATGATGTGGCGAGGGGTGCGAAACTGCCCGTTCTGGCCGGCGGTCGCGATCTTTCCCAGCATGTACTCGTAAATGTCGCCTTTTGTGTCTCGACCGCTCATCGGCAGGTCATCGAGCATGTCGACTACGCGTGCAAGCAGGGAGGGCGTAGGAATGGTGAAGCGGGCGTCACGCATGTGATGTGAATAAGTGGAGTTGTCACCTCCCAGGTCGCGCAGGAAGGGAAAGACCCGTTCGCCGATAATCTCGAACATCTCCGCGGGGTCCTTCCCCTTGAACCGGGACCAACGAAGATCGGAAAAAGGCAGGCCAGAGTCGTCGTTACCGCCAGGGAAGATCGCTGTTTCAAGAGAGCGCTCGGCCCGGGCTGCCTGGCGTTCTGCGGCCGTCTGGAGGTCGTCGAGCCGGCGAATAAAGAGCAAGTAGGTGATCTGCTCCATTACCTCCAGCGGATTCGCAATGCCGCCCGACCAAAAAGCATCCCAAATGACGTCTACCCTGCGTTTGAGTTCACCGGTGATCACGGGTGGAGCGTATCCGAGAGGGTTGTCGCCCGATCATCGCGTCGCAGGCTGGGTTATGAGGGGCATGAAGGAGGTGCCGGCGCCGAGGCCGAGGAGGAGGAAGGCCGAGAAGAGGTCGGGCCAGTAGGTCGCGTCGACCGGGATGCGGGCGAAGAGGATCAGGCCCGCCAGGGTCAGGACCAGGCCCCGGGATCAGGGTCTGCTTGGCGCCGAAGCGGTGCAGCAGGCGCGGCGTCACCGCGACCGAGAGGGCGCCGATGCTCAGCGTCATCGGCATGAACGCCAGCCCGGTCTGCACGGCGCTGTAGTCGAGCACGTGCTCCAGGTAGAGGGCGCCGAGGAAGAAGGAGGAGAACATGCCGATCACGAGCAGGCCACGGACGATGTTGGCCCCGGTCAGGCTGCGCGAGCGCAGCACCCGCAGCGGCACGATCGGGTTCTCGATCCGCGACTCGTAGACGCCGAAAGCGGCGATCATCGCCAGGGCCAGGGCGCCGAGGCCGATCGCGAGCAGGCCGATCGGCAGGTTGATGAAGAAGATCCAGTGCCAGCTGAGCGTGGGTGAGCACGCCCCCCGCCAGCAGGCCGATCGAGCCGCCAGCCTAGGCGACAAAGGCAAAGACGCCCATCGCCTTCGTCTGCTCCCGCGGCTGGCGGAACTCGGTGACGAGGATCGCGATGATCACCGAGGAGGCGACCGCGCCGCCGACACCCTGGACGAAGCGAGCCGCGATCAGCAGCGTCTGGTCGTCGGCCAGCCCGCAGAGCACCGAGGCAAACGTGAACAGGGTCAGGCCGCCGATGAAGACCTTCTTACGGCCGATCAGGTCGCCGAGCCGGCCGGCCAGCAGCAAGAAGCTGTCGAAGGCGATCAGGTAGGCGTTGACGACCCAGGCCAGGGCGCCTGGGTGAAGTGCAGGTCGCCCTGGATTGAGGGCAGGGCGACGTTGACGATGGTCGCATCGAGCACGATCATCAGCTGACCCAGACAGAGCACAACCAGGGCGATCCAGCGGCGCCGGTTGCTCTGCACGGGCCGGCTCAAAGCTCCGCCAGCCGCCCGAGCAGTGGCACCGCCTCCTCAAGCGCCCGGCTCTCCTCGCTGTTGAAGTTCTCCGCGATCGCCTCGACCAACCACCCCTCGCGACGGCCCCGAACCTCCCGCAGCTCAACCCGACCCGCCTCGGTCAGCTCGATCAGGGCGCGTCGGCCGTCGTCCGGGTCGGCGCGCCGCTCGACCAGGCCCTGCTCCTCGAGCTCGGCGACCGTCTGCCCCATCGATTGCGGCCGCACTCGCTCGGCACTCGCAAGGTCGCTCGCGCACTGCGGGCCCTCACGATCCAGCCGTCCCAAAACCGCGCCCTGGGATAGCGAGAAGTGGTGCTGGGTACGCAAGCGGCGGACCAGGTGGGCGAGCACGACACTGAGCTCACCGGCAAGCGATCCGCTGTCCACAGGAGTCGGCACGGCCGGGAAAATAGCAAAAGCACAGGTAAACTGTGCAGTCTACCTGTGCTTTTTGCCAAGCCCGACCGGCTATGGTTCGGGTGCCGGTCCTCCCCGGCGCCTATTTCGACAACGAAAGGGAGTCAGCTTGACCGGCGATGAGCTCAATGAGATGGGACCGATCGACTACCTGCTGGTCGAGTGGCGAGGACGACAGCCGACCGGCGAGGCGATGCCGCACCTGATCGACCTGGTCGATCGCGGCCTAATCCGCATCCTCGACCTCGCCTTCATCGCCAAGGCCGAGGACGGCTCAGTAGCAGCGCTGGAGATCTCCGACCTCGGCGGAGAGGTCGAGGCCTTCGCCGCCTTCGAGGGTGCCTCCTCGGGGCTGCTCGACGAGGAGGACATCGGCGAGGCCGCGGGCGCGCTCGAGCCGGGAACCTCGGCAGCGCTGCTCGTCTTCGAGAACCGCTGGGCCGCGCCCTTCGCCGCCGCGGTGCGTAACTCAGGCGGCCAGCTGGTCGCCAGCGGCCGCATCCCAATCCAAGCCGTGCTCGCCGCTCTCGACGCGGCCGAGTCGGGGTCCTAGAGAGAAAAGGAGACCACAATGCCGGGACTACTTAGAGGAGTCGCACGAACGGCGGTCATCGCCGGAACCGCGACCACGGTGAGCAATCGCGTCTCACGCCGCCAGGGCCAGCGCTGGGCGCAGCAGGAAGAAGCGCAGCAGGCGCCGCCAGCTCCAGTCGCCGCTGCACCTGCCGCACCCGCCAGCAGCGAGTCGATGATCGACCAGCTCAAGGAGCTCGGTGAGCTGAAGGCGCAGGGGATCCTCACCGAGGAGGAGTTCGCCGCCCAAAAGGCAAAGCTGCTGAACGCCTGAGCGGCGCTGCGCTCAGGAAGGCTGCTGCAGCACCGAGAGGATGTTGCCCGCCGGGTCCTTGAACCAGGCGATGCTCGGGCCCGGGCCGCGGGCAATGCCCTTCTCGTCCTGCTCGAACCCCTCGTAGCGCTCGGTAGAGACTCCCTTCGAGTCGAGCTCGTCGACGGCCGCGTCGATATCGTCGACTTCGAAGTTGAGGATCGTGTACGTGGCCGGGACGAAGTCGGGCTTGGCGTAGACGACGGTATCGCGGCCACCGGCCAGCTCGATCGAGGTAACGCCGAACTCCTCGCTCAGCACTTTGACCCCTAGCCCCAGGGTCTCGCCATAGAACTGCTTTGCCGCCTCCATGTCATCCACCGCGAAGCCATTGGTCGCTTTCGTGTTCGCGAACATGTCAATCCCTTTCGTCTCGCTGGTAACCGACCGCTATCCGGCCAGCTCTGGAATATGTCGCTCGAGGTGTTTCGCAATCGTCTCACGCACCCACTGCTGGGTGATCGGGTCGGCCATCCGGTAGCGGCCGAGCAGCATCTTCTGGTCATCGAGCGGCAGACCGGCAATCTCCCAGCGCACCGCGAGCCGCTCGAAGAGCAGCTCCGAACGGCGGTGCCAGGCGTCCTCCTGCGAGGTCGCCGCCTTCGCCGGCCCCTCGCCGAGCTTCGCGATCGTGCCGGCGCTGAGCGACTCGCGCAGGCTGAGCACATTGCCCTCACCGTCGACGTAATCGATCGTGACCGCCTTCTGCTTCGGCGCCCGCTTCTTCTTGCGCTTGGCCAGGACTCCGAGTCTGCCAGGGACGGTAGCTCCACGCGGACGAGACCTCACTTTTTCGTCCATGGCACGGAAAAACGAGGTCTCGTGTTCAGTACTCACCGCCTGGCCGGCGGCGCGTGCGCTTGCGTTCGCCGGCCCGCCGCTTCTCTTCGAGGCGCCGCTCGCGCGAGGCGCGGGTCGGCCTGGTCGGTCGCCTTCGCGTCGGGGTCGCCAGGCCGGCGGCGATCTTCTCCCCCAGCCGCCGCAGCGCCAGTTCGCGGTTGCGCGCTTGGCCGCGAGCGTCCTGGGCGACGGCGGTGATCACCGAGCCAGCGCGCCAGACCAACCGTTCGCGCTGTCGCTCGTCCAGCGCCCGCGAGGCCTCGACGTCGAACACCGCTTCGACCCGCGAGGCGGTCACGTTGGCGTGCTGACCGCCGGGGCCCGAGGATCGGCTCGCCCGCAGCTCGACCTCGCTGAGCGGAATCGAGAGCCGCTCGTCGATCTTCAGCTCGTCGGCGATAGGGCATCGACCTTCTCCGCCAGCTCAAAGTCGTTGGCGGTGAGGCCGCCCTCGGAGTGGGTGGAGATCGTCACCGTCACCGTGTCCCAGGAGATCTCCAGGTCGGGATGGTGACCCATCCCCTCGGCCGGCTCGACCAGGCTCGCGACGAACTTGACCGAGCCGACGAAGTCCCCGCAGCCGAAGCTCTTGGCGATCGCCTCGCCGTTGCGCTCCCAGCCGGAGAGGGCGGAAAGCCTTGCCTCAATCTCGGAATCGTCCAGAAGCGCCATCCAGGCCTATGCTGACATGGAGCCTTCGCGGACGCAACGAGCGAACCTCGCCACAACAGCCGTCTCCCAGGGCTAAACCTTCCGCTCGAAGACCCGATAGTGGATCGATGACCGAGCCAAGCAGCCAGCATCTGCTGGCGATCATCCAAACGCAGACCGAGATCGCCGCCAGCGACCTCGACCTCGAGGCGGCGATGCAGCTGATCGCCGAGCGCGGGCAGGAACTGACCAGGGCGAACGCCGGCGTGATCGAGATCGCCGACGGTGACGAGATGGTCTACCGCGTCACCAGCGGTGAGGCGAGGCCATTCCTCGGCGTGCGCCTGAAGAAGGCGACGAGCCTCTCGGGGCTCTGCGTCGCCGAGGGCCGGGTGCTGCGCAGCGACGACACGGCGACCGATCCGCGCGTAGACGCCGAGGCCTGTCAGCGGGTCAGTGCACGCTCGATGCTCTGCGTGCCGCTGGTTCACCAGGGTGAGACCGTCGGCGTGCTTAAGGTCTACTCCCCCGAGCCCGACAACTTCGCCGAGAGCGACGTCGAGACGCTCGAGCTGCTGAGCGGGCTGATCGCCGCCCACATGTCCCACGCCAGCCTCTTCGCGGCGGAGGTGCACGGCGGCCGCCACGACGCGCTGACCGGTCTGCTCAATCGCCGCGCCTACGAGGAGCGGCTGCCGGTGGAGATCGCCCGCGCCAACCGCTTCGGCTGGCCGCTCTCGCTCTGCCTGCTCGACCTCGACGGCTTCAAGAAGCTCAACGACACGCTCGGCCACCCCTCCGGGGACCGCGCCCTCCAGCAGGTTGCGGCGCTGATCGACGAGTCGAGGCTCGCCGACGACGGCTTCCGCATCGGCGGCGACGAGTTCGCGATCCTGATGCCAGAAACCGAACGCGAGGACGCCGAACTCGCGGCAGCGCGGCTGTGCAAGTCGATCAGGGGAATAGGCATGTCGGACGGCTCCCTCGGCGCCTCCTTCGGCGTCGCCGAAGGATCGAGCGATCCGGCCGTCCTGCACGCGATGGCGGACGAACGGCTGCTAGCCGCAAAGAACCGGCTGTACCGACGCTCGCGCTGACCCCGCCGTCTGGCCCTGCGCCGCGTGGCGCAACCGACGCGGTTCGATCACACCGCAGATCCCCCCGAACCACTGGTCTTGGCGGCGAGCCAGAAACAGTCCGTAAACATGATCGAGTCGGCGCGGCAACGCACAGGCAGCCGCGCGACGCCCGCTGCGCACAGTCAGCATCTGGCCCTTATCGATCGTCTCCGGGCCGCGATAGACCTGCCGCACTTCATAGCGATAGTCAGCATGAAGCTTCCCGTGCGGCAGCACCTTGACCAGCCGAGCAACAACCGCCGCATCGGACTCCCGCAAAGCTTCCGCCGGAGCCTGCGGCGCACACGAGCAAGCCACAGCGCCGCTCGCAAGCACCAACATCGCCACGACAGCCAATACCGCTCCGATCATCCACCTCCCCCGCACGCATCCAACTTACCTGAGGGCCTGCCCCGGTAGGGGTGGAACGTCTTGTACTTTTTGGGCGTCCACCTTGAGGCGTCAGCAGGAACGTCTCGATCCAAAAAGTTAAGTGGAACCCCTACCGGGGCAGGCCCTCACGGAGTAAGCACGATCTTGAGCGCCTCGCGGTTGTCGTAGAGGGCGTAGGCCTCGGCCGCTTCATCCAGCTTCATGTGGTGGGTGACCAAAGGCAAGGGGTCCAGCTTGCCCGCCTCGATCAGCGCCAGCACCCGGTCGACGTGGGCGATCACGTTGGCGAGGCCGAGCCGCAGGGTCAAGCCCTTGAGCCAAGCCAGGCCGAGCGGCACCTCGCCCTTGCCGGCGTAGGCGCCGATGCCGGAGACCGTGCCGGCGTCGCGGGCGAGGCTGACCGCCATCGCCAGCGGGCCCGGGTCGCCGACCGCGTCGATCACCACGTCCACCCCGCGCTTCTCGGTCGCCGCGCGCACCACGCGCTTCGGCTCTTCCTCGCTCAGGTGGACCGGCGTGGCGCCGAACTCGCCCGCCATCGCCAGCCGCTGCGCCACCGAGTCGATTGCGAAGACCTTGGTCGCGCCGCCGGCCAGCGCCGCCTGCACCGCACAGAGGCCGACCGGGCCGAGGCCGAGCACCGCGACCGTATCGCCGGAGCGCATCCCGGCGTGGGCGACCGCGTGGTAGCCGGTCCCCATCACGTCGCCGGCGAACAGGGCCACCTCGTCCGACATCCCCTCCGGCACCTTGCGCAGGGTCAAGTTCGCCCGTGGCACCAGCAGTTGCTCGGCCTGGGCGCCCTGGAGGTTGCCGAGGTTGGCACCGTGGCCGAAGGTCTGGCCGTTGTCGCAGCGGTGGTAGTCGCCGCGCAGGCAGGGCGTGCAGGTCGCGCAGGCGGTATGGAAGCAGCCGAGCACGCGGTCGCCGACGGCGACCCGCTCGACATCTGGGCCGGCGGCAAGAACCGTGCCGACAAACTCGTGCCCGATCGTGAACCCCGGCTCGACCGGAACCCGCCCATGGAAAATGTGGAGATCGGAGCCGCAGATCCCGCTCGCCTCAACCCGCACCACCGCCTCATCGGCCGCCCCGATCTCTGGATCGGGCTTCTCATCGACCCGGACCTCTCCCGGGGATTGAAATGTGACCGCGCGCATAACCAGAACCGTATAGGTCGTCGGCTAGACGGTTGGCGCCGAATTAGCGTGCCCGCGGGGGCGCGTCATCCGCGGGTGCATTCGGGGTCACCCGTCTAGCCGACGGTTACTCCGGGGACGCCGAAGCGGTTGGCGTTGCCGGTGGGATCGGCGGTCTCTTCGATGCGCGACTCCAGCGCCAGCTCCTTCTCGAAGTCGGCCGCCTCGCCGTGGGCAAAGGAGACGTCCTTGCCCTCGAGCAACTCGATGAAGACCTCGACGAAGCGCGAGTCGAGCTGTTTGCCGGCGACCCGCCGCAGCTCGACGATCGCGTCGTAGCTCGACATCGGCGTGCGGTAGGAGTCGCGCGCCGTCATCACGTCGTAGGTGTCGGCGACGGAGATGATCCGGGCCAGTTCGGGGATGTCGTCGCCGGCCAGCCCGCGCGGGTAGCCGTTGCCGTCGATCCGCTCGTGGTGGGCGAGGATGATCTCCGCCACCGGCCCGTAGCCGTCAAGCGAGGAGACGACGCGGGCGCCCTGCTGGGGATGGCGCTTGATCAGCATCCAGTCCTCGTCGGTGAGCGGCACGTTGGCCTTGAGGATGCGGTCGGGAAGGATGAACTTGCCGATGTCGTGCAGCAGCGCGGCGATGTGGACGAGCTCCTCTTCCTGGCGCGGGAAGCCTGCCCGCTGGGCGATCGCCCGCGAGTAGCGCGCCACCGCGGCCGAGTGCCGGGCGGTCATCTGATCGCGCAGGTCGAGCGTGCGCAGCATCGCGCTCAACATCCCGACCTGGAAGCTGGCCAGCTGCTTGCTGCGTTTCTCCAACTCATCAGCGCGCTGCTGGGAGAGCAGCAGCTGGCCGAGCAGGTACTGGAAGGTGATCAGGACGACGCCGAAGAGGGCGATCGCCGCGATGCCGATGATGTGGAAGATGAAGGCGACGGCGACCGCGAGCATCGCGCTGGCGAACTCGGAGGGCAGCACAGGGGGCAGCACCTTCAGCTTGCTGCGGAAGGAAACTCGCTCCACATAGCAGCCGTAGCCGGCGATCATCACGAAGTTGATCAACAGCGCGAACTGGAAGAGGGCGAAGACGAGCAAGTAGAAGGACGGGTCGGATGCGGTGAGGCCGATCGCCTGCACGCCCTGGTGGAAGGCGATGCCACCGAGCAACGGGAAGACCGCGTAGGTGAGCAGGTTGTTGAGCAGGTAATGCCCTTCGTCGTGCCAGCGGACGAGCCAGCCGACGAGCATCGCGGAGACGCCGATCAGGGCCGCCGGCGTGCCGCCGAGGAAGACCATCGCCAGGACCAGGGCGAGGAAGGTGCCCGAGACCTTGACCTTGGACTCGGTCGAGACCGCGGTCAGGTAACTGAAGACCGAGAAGGAGAGCAGGACGGCGAAGAGCGGGAGGTCCCAGTTGGACTCCGAGGCGTCCCAGACCCCGACGACGGCCGTCGCAAGCAATCCGGCGACCATGACGCCGATTGCGAAACGAGTTGGACGCTTGTGGTCAGCCATGGCGATTTCGGGAAGGCCCTACCGGTGGGACAGACCGTGGCCTCATAGTTCATGGGCCATAGCCCATTCCCTGCGTTGCGGTCGACTGGTTTGCGCCTAACGCAACTTGGCCGTCCAAGGTACTGAGGAACCCCTGAGCTCGCAAGGATCTTGGCCGCATTGCCAGGCGTCGCCCAAAGCGCGATTCTGCACCCCTGGAAGGGCTGGACTCCCCCGGCCCCGAAACAGCAAAGGGCGCCCCGAGGGACGCCCTTCAAAAAACTCGCTGCGAGCGAAGCAGATCTCGCTCGTTGAAAGATCTAGTGATGAAAGCCCATGCTCAATCCCTTCGTCGTCATTGAAACCCTCAGATTGCGCACTGCGATCTGAAACTCGTGAATTGCTTGTCAGCTTTGTAGCACAACCTGGCGGAAACTTGTGCATCTGCAGCAAAACTTGTGCATAAATGCAGTAGTTCGTGCAGTGATCCATGCCTAGACCACGCCTGACAGACCCGCTTCGACGGCCGCTCTTCAGGCGGCTGGCGCTGACCTACGCGGTCAACGAGCTCGGCGACTGGATGGGGATCGTCGCCCTCTCAGTGCTGGTCTACGACCGCACCGGCAGCGCCATGGCGACGGCCGGGCTCTTCCTCGGCACCCGCTTCCTCCCCGCTCTGATCGCCCCAGTCTTGGTTGCGAAGGTCGAGCAGCCCCCGCCTCGCTTCGCGCTGCCGGTCATCTACTGCGGCGAGGCGGCGGCCTTCGGCGCGCTGGCGCTGCTCGCCGGCAACGGCTTCTTCCTCGCCGGCGTGGTCGTGCTCGCGACGATCGACGGTGCCCTTGCTCTGACCGGGCGGGCGCTCACCCGGGCCGTCGTCGCGGCGCTGCTGGAGCCGGCCGGCGAGCTGCGCTCCGGTAACGCCGTGCTCAACGTCGCCTTCACCGGCAGCGCCGCCCTCGGACCCGGGATCGCCGGTCTCCTCGTGGCTGGCTTTGGGGTCCAGACCGCCCTGCTGCTCGACGCCGCCTCCTTTTACGCGATCGCCTGGATCCTCTTCACCGCCGGGCCGCTGCCCCAGGCCGAGCCCGATCCGGGCCTGGTTCGCGACCGGGTCCGCGCCGGCCTCGCCTATATCCGCGAGAAGCCGACGCTGCGGCGCTTGCTGATTGCCCAGGGCGCCGCCTTCGTTTTCTTTGCCGCGGTGATCCCGATCGAGGTGATCTACTCAAAGCAGACCCTCGGCGCAGGCGATTCGGGCTACGGGTTGCTGCTGGCGAGTTGGGGAGTCGGGATGGTCCTCGGCAGCATCGTCTTCGCCGCCGTGCGCCGTGCGCCGCTTCCCGTCCTGCTCCTCTTCAGCACGCTGGCGGTCGGCGCCGGCTACCTCGGCCTGGCCGCCGCGCCGACGCTGGCGGTCGCCTGCGCTGCCTCGATCGTCGGCGGCGCCGGCAACGGGGTGCAGTGGGTGAGCGTGATCAGCGCCGTGCAGGAGCTGACCGCGGGGGGAATGCAGGCGCGGGTGATGAGCGTGCTCGAGTCGATCGGCGCCGCCATGCCCGGCGTCGGATATCTGGTCGGCGGCCTGATCGCCAGCGGCGCCAGCCCGCGCGCCACCTTCCTCTTCGCGGGAGTCGGGGTGATCGCGATAGTTCTCGTCGCGGCCCCGATTTTGGGCAGGAAATGGCCCGAGCAGCAGACAAATACAGGTCCAGGGGTGGTTGACGCCGAAGACGAGATTATGGTGGAGTTGATTCCAGTAAGAGCGTCGTCCGCCGCGCGCCCGGTCTAACTCGGAGGTTGTGTTGAGAAAGCTTGGTTTCGTTCTGCTGGTGTCGATCCTCTCCGCGGGTGCCGCCCTCGGACTTTCCGCTTGCGGCAGCTCCGGGGGCAAGGAAGGCGGCACGCTGACCGGCAGCTACGCCTCGTTCCCCGACTACCTCGACCCGCAGCTCTCCTATACGCAGGAAGGCTGGACGGCGATGTACGACACCTACCTGCCGCTGCTCACCTACAAGCGCGCCAACGGCACCGAAGGCGGCAAGGTGGTCCCCGGCCTCGCCGAGAGCATGCCCAAGATCACCAACGGCGGCAAGACCTACACGCTGACCCTGCACAAAGGCCTCAAGTACTCCGACGGCACCCCGGTCAAGGCATCTGACTTCGCCAGCACGATCGAACGCCTCTTCAAGATCAGCTCGCCCGGCTCGCCCTTCTACGAAAGCATCGTCGGCGCCGAAAAATTCGCCGAAACCCAGCAGGGCGGCATTCCCGGCATCAAAACCGACGACAAGACCGGCAAGATCGTGATCGACCTGACCGGCCCGCGCGGAACCTTCACCAACGAGCTCGGCATGCTCTTCGCGGCGCTGCTGCCCCCCGGCACGCCGGCCAAAAACCTCTCGGCCGACCCGCCCGCGGCGACCGGCCCCTACTACATCACCAAGTCCGAACCCGGTCGCGGCTGGTCCTACGCCCGCAACCCGTACTGGACCAAAGACAACGGGCCGCAGATCCCCGAAGTGTCCGACGGCCACTTCAACAAGATCGAGATCAAGGTGGTCCGCAACGACTCCACCCAGGTCAACGAAATCGAACGCAACAAGACGATGTGGATGCAAACCCTGGTGCCGGCCGACCAGCGCGAACACATCATCAACGAATTCGAAGGGACCCAGTTCCGGGTCGACCACCCGATCAACCTCTACTACTTCTGGATGAACACGACGAAGGCGCCCTTCGACGACCTCAAGGTGCGCGAAGCCGTCAACTACGCCGTCGACTCGGCGGCGCTGGAACGGATCTACGCCGGCTCGCTCGCCGCCACCCACCAGATCCTGCCGCTTGGCATGCCCGGCCACGAGGAGCTCAACCTCTTCCCGCACAACATCGCCAAGGCGAAGGAACTGATCGCGCAGGCCAACCCGTCGGACCGCGACATCACGGTCTGGACCGATAACGAAAGCCCCAACGACGAAGCCGGCGCCTACTACCAGGACGTCCTCACCAAACTGGGCTTCAACGCCAAGTTGAAGACGATCAACGCCGACAACTACTTCGCGATCATCGGCAACAAGACGACGCCCGACCTCGACACCGGCTGGACCAATTGGTACGAGGACTACCCGAACCCGAACGACTTCTTCCAGCCGCTGCTGGCCGGCGAATCGATCGCGCCGACCAACAACACGAACTTCTCCTACACCGACGACCCGGTGCTGAACAAGAAGATCGCCAAGCTCTCCGAAGAACCGCTCGGGCCCGAGCAGGAAGCCGAATACGCGGAACTCGACAAGGCCTACATGGAACAGGCGCCGTGGGCCCCCTACGGCACCAACACCACCTCGACCTTCGTCAACGACGAAATCAACCTCGACAACGTCATCTTCAACCCGACCTTCGGGCACAGCCTGGCCAGCTTCGAACTGAAGTAACCGCCCGACCCCTGCTTCAAACTATGGCGGTGGCCTCCGAGCCCAACGTCGAGGAGGCCGCCCCAGCGGCGGCAGGCGGCCCCTGGCGCCTGGCCTGGCGACGGCTGCGACGCAACCGCGTCGCGCTCGCCTTCCTCGGCCTCTTCTTCCTGATCGTCGCCTTCTCGCTGGCGGCGCCCCTGTGGGCCGACAACGTCGCCCACACCGGGCCCAACGATACCCACACGCTGGAAAAGCTAGAAGTCAACGGCGAAAAGCGCGAAGTTGTCAACCCCAGCGGCCGGCCGATCGGCGCGCAGTGGTTCGAAGCCGACGGCAAGTTCTTCCTCGGCGCCGACGGACGGCTCGGCCGCGACGAGATGGTGCGACTGATGTACGGCGGCAGGACCTCCCTGCTGATCGGCTTCGCCTCGGCCCTGATCACGACGATCCTCGGCACCCTGCTGGCGCTGCTCTCCGGCTACTACCGGGGTTGGACCGACACCGTGATCTCGCGGGGCCTGGACGTCGTCTGGGCCTTCCCGGTGGTCCTGCTTGGAATCTCGCTCGGGCTGACGCTGGCCGTCGGCGGGCTCGACATCGGCCCGCTGCACCTCTCCGGCAGCTCGATTTGGATCCCGATCCTGATCATCGGCGGGGTGATGGTCCCCTACGTCGCCAGGCCGCTGCGCGGCGAGGTCCTCTCGCTGCGCGAAAAGGAGTTCGTCGAGGCGGCCGAGGCGCAGGGCGCCGGCGCGATGCGGGTGATGTTCGGCGAGCTGCTACCCAACCTCGCCTCGACGATCATCATCTTCTTCACCCTCAACATCGCCAACAACATGCTGCTCGAGTCGACCCTCTCCTTCCTCGGCGTCGGCGTGCAGCCGCCGGGAACCTCCTGGGGGACAATGGTCGGCAGCGGCTTTGACCTGATCTCCACCGCGCCGCAGTTGAGCCTGATCCCCGGCACGATGATCCTGCTCACCGTGCTCTCGGTCAACGTCTTCGGCGATGGCCTGCGCGACGCCCTCGACCCGCGCTCGAAGCTGCGGCTCGAGGCCCACGCCGGCATCGCCGAGCCAGAGGGGACCGCCGTCTGATGGGCCGCTTCGTGATCAGGCGCCTGGGCGGGATGGTCGCGGTCCTCTTCGCGGTCTCGGTCCTGACCTTCCTGATCTTCAACGTCGTGCCCGGCTCCGACCCCGCGCAGCGGATGGCCGGCAAGAACGCCAACCCGCGGCTGATCGCCAGCATCAACGAGGAATGGGGCTTTAACGACTCGCTGCCCCAGCAGTACCTGACGATGATGAAGAAGATCTTCAGCGGCGACGTGATCTCCTACGAAGGGCGGGAAAACGTCGACGAACGGATCGTCGAAGGGATCCCGGCGACCTTCTCGCTCTGCATCGGCGCCGCGGTGATCTGGATGTTCTTCGGGATCCTCTTCGGCTACCTCTCGGCGGTGCGCGCCGGCGGCCTGCTCGACCGGGTGCTGACGATCGTCGCCGTGGCCGGGATCTCGATGCCGATCTTCCTGCTCGGCGCGATCTTCCTCAGCTACCTGACCTACAAGACCGAAATCTTCCCCTCGGGAGGCTACGTCGAATTCGGCGAAAGCCCGCTCGAATGGCTCGAACACCTGATCCTGCCCTGGACCACCCTGGCGATCCTCTACATCGGCTTCTACAGCCGCGTGCTGCGCTCGAGCATGCTCGACGTGATGAACGAGGACTACGTGCGAACCGCCCGCGCCAAGGGGTTGGGCGAGCGGCGGGTGATGAGCCGCCACGTGATGCGCAACTCGCTGATCCCGATCATCACCCTCTTTGGCCTCGATTTCGGCGCCCTGATCGGCGGCGCGATCCTGATCGAAGGAATCTTCAGTCTCAACGGGATCGGCCAGTACGCCTACGAATCGCTGAAGAACTTCGACCTACCGCCGGTGATGGCGATCGTCATGTTCGGCGCCTTCTTCGTCGTCCTCTTCAACGCCCTGGTCGACATCGCCTACGCCTGGCTGGACCCGCGGATCAGGCTCGGAACCGAGGCGCGATGAGTGCGGCGCCGCTGCTGACGATGAGCGACCTGCGGGTCTCCTTCAACACGCAGAGCGGTCGCGTGCAGGCGGTCGACGGCGTCTCCCTCGAGCTCATGCCCGGCGAGGTGCTGGCGATTGTCGGCGAGTCGGGCTCGGGCAAGAGCGTCACCGCGCAGACGATCCTCGGCCTCACCCGTTCGCCCAATGCGGAGATCACCGGTTCGGCGCAGCTTGGCGGGCAGGAGCTGCTGAGCGCCAGCGAGCGCGAGCTGCAGGCGGTGCGGGGGGCGCGGATCGGCATGGTCTTCCAGGATCCGATGACCTCCTTCAACCCCGTCTACAAGATCGGCTGGCAGATCGCCGAGGCGATCCGCGCCCATAGCGGCGGGACCGGCAAGTCCGAAGCGCGTGAGCGCGCGGTCGAGCTGCTCGACTCGGTCGGCATCCCGAAAGCGGCTCAGCGCGTCGATGACTACCCGCACCAGTTCTCGGGCGGGATGCGCCAGCGGGCGATGATCGCGATGGCGCTGGCGCTGAAACCGGAAATCCTGATCGCCGACGAGCCGACGACGGCGCTCGACGTCACCGTGCAGGCGCAGATCCTCGCCCTGCTCGAGCAGCTCAACCGCGAGCGCAACCTGGCGACGATCCTGATCACCCACGATCTCGGCGTCGTCGCCGAGATCGCCGACCGCGTCCTGGTCATGCACAACGGTGTGATCGTCGAGCGCGGCGAGCTCGACCAGATCTTCTACTCGCCCGCCGATCCCTACACGCGCAAGCTGCTCGACGCGGTGGTGCGGATCGACTCGGCGCCGCCGCTGCGGACGCGGCGCGTGAGCGAGCCGCTGCTCGAGGTCACCGACCTAGTCAAGCACTTCCCGGTCAAGCGGGGGCTGCTGATTGATCGCGAGGTTGACCGGGTGCGAGCGGTTGATGGCGTCAGCCTCAGTGTGCGCCAGGGCGAAACGCTCGGCCTGGTCGGAGAGTCGGGCAGCGGCAAGTCGACGCTCTCACGGACGATCCTGCAGCTGCTCTCGCCGAGCGCCGGCTCGGTCCGCTTCGAGGGACGGGAGCTCGTCGGACTATCGCGGCGCCAGATGCGGCCGCTGCGGCGGCAGATGCAGATGGTCTTCCAGGACCCCTTCGCCTCGCTCAACCCGCGCAAGCGGATCGGTCAGATAGTCGGCGAGCCGCTGCGACTGCAGGGCGAGGCGAGGGGCGGAGAGCTGCGCCGGGAAGTGCAGGGGTTGCTCGAGCGGGTCGGCCTCTCCGCAGAGCACTACGACCGCTTCCCGCATGAGTTCTCAGGCGGGCAGCGGCAGCGGATCGGGATCGCCAGGGCGCTGGCGCTGCGGCCGAAGCTGATCATCGCCGACGAGCCGGTCTCCGCCCTCGACGTCTCGATCCGCGCCCAGATCCTCGACCTGCTCTCCGAGCTGCAAGCCGAGTTCGGCCTCACCTACCTCTTCGTCGCCCATGACATCGGCGTCGTTCGCCACGTCTCCGACCGGATCGCGGTCATGCACGAGGGCAAGATCGTCGAGCAGGGCCCAGCCGACCAGGTCTGCGAACGGCCCCAAGACGCCTACACCAAGACTCTGCTCGCGGCGGTGCCGATCCCCGATCCGCGCGAAGCGCGGGCACGCCAGCAGGCGCTGGGAACCGCTTAGCCCAGCACCCGGCAAACTGTCGGAAGGTGAACCTCCCGCTCGCTCCCCCGATCAAACCGCAGCTTGCGCTGACCCGCAAAGAGCTGCCCCTTGGCGAGGGGTGGGCCTACGAGCAGAAGCTCGACGGCTTCCGCGCGATCGTCTTCGTCGACGGCTCCGAGTCCTACATCCAGTCACGCGGCGGCAAAGAGCTGGCCCGCTACTTTCCAGAGCTGAGCTTCCCGCCCGGCCGCTACGTGCTCGACGGCGAGCTTGTGATCCGCGACGCCGAGGGCAACCTCGAATTCGACGCTCTGCAGAGCCGCATCCACCCGGCCGAGTCGCGGATCACGCTGCTCTCCGAGGAGATCCCGGCGGGGTACGTCGCCTTCGACCTGCTGGCCGAGGGGGACGAGTCGCTGCTGGAGGTTCCGTTCGGGCAGCGCCGGGAGCGACTCGAGCGACTGCTGGAGGGCACCCACATCGAGACGAGCGTGCTCAGTCGAGACCCCAAGCAAGCCGAAGAGTGGCTGCGCCGGACCGAGGGCACGATGGCCAAGCAGCTCGACGCCCACTACATACCCGGCAAGCGCAAAGGGATGGCGAAGGTCAAGCGCGAGCGCGAGATCGACTGCGTCGTGATGGGCTGGCGGCCGGGCAAAGAGGAGGGCACGGTCGGCTCCTTGATCCTCGGCCTCTACGACGGCGACGAGCTACGTTCGGTCGGCCACATCTCCGGCTTCAGCCACGAGACGAAACGGAGCCTGCGCACGCTGCTGGAACCGCTAGAGACCGGCGACAGCGGTACCGCCGAGCCGAGTCGGTGGAGCGGCGGGCGCGATCTCGAGTGGGTGGCCCTGCGGCCGGAGCTGGTGATCGAAGTCGGCTATGACCATGCGGCGGCGGGGCGGATCCGGCACGGGGCTCGGTTCAGGCGGTTTCGGGACGACAAAGATCCCAGGGAGTGCCTGTTCTCGGAGCTGGACGAGGGTTAGAACAGCGGCTGTTGGGGAGGAGGGTCGGGAGCCCCCTCCCCGGACGAGCGGCGGGAGCCGCTCTTGAGTGTCCGGGGAGGGGGCTCCCGACCCTCCTTCGCGCGCCGTGTGGTTCTTCCCCAGCCGCGAACGGCGCGGGTCGTTTGCTTGCGTTGCTCGGGACGTAGGTAGGCGCGGCCTTTGTAGAGCTTCTCGTAGCGGGGGAGGAGGTCCGGGCGTTTCTGCTCTAGCCAGGCGAAGAAAACGTCTTTGACCTCGTCGCGGAGGTGAAGGGCGACGCCGCCTAGGAAGGAAGCTTTTGCTTCTCGGGCGCGGTCGAGGATTGGCTTGACCTGCTCGGGGGAGTCGTTGATGCCCGGCATCAGAGGAGCTATGAGGACGCCCGAGTCGATGCCGCGCCGACGGAGCTCGGCTACTGCGTCGAGGCGGGCTGAGGGGCTTGGGGTGTGGGGCTCCGTGGCTCGCCAGGCGTCCTCGTCCAAGGTCGGGACGGAGAGGTTGACCGAGACCGGCAAGTGCTCTGCCATGCGCTCGAAGATCTCTATGTCGCGCATTACGAGGGGCGACTTGGTCAGGACCGAGACCGGGGTCTCCGCCTCCTCCAGGGCCGCGAGGATCTCCGGCATCATCCGGTAGCGGCTCTCCACCCATTGGTAGGGATCGGTGTTGGTGCCCAGCGCGACCAGCTCCCGTTTCCAGCTTTTGCGCCTCAGCTCCCCTCGCACCAGCTCCGGGACGTTGACCTTGACCACGATCTCCCGCTCAAAATCCCGGCCCGCGTTCATGTCCAGATAGGTATGGGTGCGACGGGCGAAGCAGAAAACGCAGGCATGCGTGCATCCCCGATACGGGTTGATCGTCCAGCCGAATCCGTAGCGGCTTCCGGGCACGCGGTTCAGTGCCGAGCGGGCGCGGACCTCGTGGAAGTTGATCCCCATTGCCTCGGGGGCGTCGAAGGTGCGGACGACTGTGCCATCGCCGACTCCCGGCAGCCGCAGATCGACCTCGACTCGCTGCTCGTCCCATCGCATACGAACGTATGTTCGCAGGCGTTGCGGGGGAAGTCGAACTTAGGCCGTGCCCTTGTCCTTCTCGGACTTGATGAACTCGTCGAGCTGGCCGCGGGCTTGACCGCGGGCCTTGTTGCGCAGGGGCGGCAGCACGGCGACCAGATTCCCCATCGGGCCGAGGGCCTGCTTGGCCCAGTTGCGGAAGTCGAAGTCGTCGATGTGGTCGGTGACCAGGCCGTCGGCGAAGCGGAACTTGGCCTGGATGTCGTTGACCACCGGGCGGCCGGTGTTGAACGTGTAGCGAGCGATCCAGTGAGCTGAGCCAGTGTTTTCGGCCGCGACGTGCTCGTGCAGCTCGATCTTCAGGTCGGTGGCGCGGCCGGTCAGCATCCGCCACATCGCGCCGATCTCATCGCCCTCGAGGTCACCGAAGGCCGGATCGCAGAAGTGCGCGTCGGGCGCGTAGCAGGCGCTCATCGCAGCGCCGTCGCAGCGGTCGAACGCCGCGTAGAAGCGCTCGATCAGCTCGCGGTTGGCGTCTGCACTCACAGGCGCACCCTACCCGCCCGCGGCGCACCCACCGCGGAGAAGCGATTAAGGCAACTCGCCCCTGATCACGTAGCGCAGGACGTCGACCACCTGCTCGGCCGTGCGCGCCGTCGCCTCGGCGGCGCGGTCGACCTCCTTCAGCGCATGGTCGAGCTCGGTGTCGTGCAGGGTGATGACGGGCTTGTCCAGCGCCGCCGCGAAACCGGCGTCGAAGGCGGCGTTCCACTGACGGTATTTGTCGCCGAAGCGGACGACGACGATGTCGGCGGCGCGAATCAGTGTCTGGGTCCGGATCGCGTTGACGCCGGCGCCCATGTGGTCCCGCCAGAAGGGCGTGCTCTCCTCACCCAGCGTCCCGGTCCCGGCGTCGTCGGACGCAGCGTGGTCGGTGACCGGCGCCGAGAAATCAACCGGCAACCCAGCCTCCCGAGTCCCAGCCTCGATCCGCTCCCGCCAATCGGAATGAATCTCCCCAGAGAGATAGACGCCCCAAGTCCGCTCAGCCATATGGCAATCGTAGACCGACCCCCCAGCGGTCGTATTTGTTTCCGCTATGCGGAAGGAAGCACGACCGCAGCGGGAAGCGCTCCCGATGGCGTCGCATTTTCCTCCGCTATGCGGGAACAAATACGACACCACTGCTAGATTATTTGACGTGAACGTAAGAAATAGATTTGCTGGGGCTGGGGTCGATGCTGACCATGAGCACTACAAGTGGTGGGCTCTCTCCTGCACCAGCCTTGGGATGTTGCTGGTCGCTACCAACTCGGGGACGCTGATCATCGCCCTGCCCGACCTCGAGCGGGCGCTTGGGACCAGCCTGCTGGAGCTGGTCTGGGTGATCCTCGCCTACATGATCTCCTCGACCGTGCTGGTCCTCACCGCCGGGCGACTCTCAGACCTGTTCGGCCGCAAGAACGCCTTTGTCGCCGCCTTCCTCGTCTTCGGCGCGGCCTCGCTCGGCGCCGGTTTCGCCGCCGACGGCACCCAGTTGATCCTCTGGCGAATCCTCCAGGGTGTCGGCGGTGCCTTCATCTTCGCCAACGGCCCCGCCCTGGTCACCGACGCCTTTCCGCGCGAGCAGCTGGGGCTGGCGATGGGCACCAACACGATGGTTGCCGCGATCGGCCTCGTGCTCGGACCGGTGCTCGGCGGCGCCCTGGTCGCGATCTCCTGGCACTGGGTCTTCTGGTTCAACGTGCCGCTGGCGCTCGCAGGCGCCCTCTGGGCGGCGCTGATCCTGCGCGAGCTCTCGCGGCGCGACACCGTCCGCGGCCTCGACATCGGCGGCACCCTCACCTTCGTCGTCGGCCTGACCGGGCTCGTCTACGGGATCTCGCGCGGCGGCATCTCCGGCTGGGACGACACGCTCGTGATCGCCAGCCTGGCCGCCGCCGCGGTGCTGCTGCCGCTGTTCGTACTGATCGAGCACCGCGGCAAGGCGCCGATGCTCGACCTCGAGATCTTCCGCAACCGGCTCTTCGCCGCCGCCACCGGCGCGGCTTTCATCAACGGGTTCTCGCGCTTCGCCCTGATGTTCATCTTCGTCTTCTACTACCAGGGGGCGCAGGGGGACGATCCGATCACGGCCGGAATCAAGCTGGCGCCGATGGCGATCGGGATGCTGGTCTCTTCCCCCCTGGCCGGGATCTGGGCTGACCGCCACGGCTCACGCACCCTCGCTGCTCTGGGGATGCTGGTCACCGCCGTCGGCCTCGCCCTGATGACGACGCTGCAGGCCGAGTCGCCCTACTGGCAGGGGATGCTTTGGCTCTGCTTGGTCGGGATCGGCTCGGGGATGTTCAACTCGCCCAACACGGCGGCGATGATGGGCGCGGTGCCGATCGAGCGGCGGGGGATCGCCGCCGGGGCCCGCACGATGCTGCAGAACACCGGCGCCGTGATCTCGATCGCCTTCGTGCTGGCGATCGTCACCGCTGCGGTGCCGAAACCGGTGCTCTTCGCGATCTTCTCGGGCCTCGCCTCAGGCCTTTCCAGCGCCCAGCTCGATCCCTTCATCGACAACATGCACACGGCTCTCTGGGTGTTGGCGGCAACCTCGGTCCTTGGCGCCGGCGTCTCGCTGCTGCGACCGCGCGACGAGAGCGCCCCCACCGAGGTGCAACGCGTTGCGGCCGCCACGGAACCACAAAACGTTGCACCGACCCTGGAGGCGATCCGCGAGGAGATCGAGGCGACGCCGTGAGCTCCCCCACGTCAAGGAACGAGCTGAGGATCGGCGAGGTCGCCGAGCTGGCCGGGACGACGCCGCGGACGATCCGCTACTACGAGGAGATTGGCCTCCTCCCCGCCTCCAGCGCCCGCGAGCCCGGCGCCCACCGCACCTACGCCGAGGCGGACGTCGAGCGCCTCACCGACCTGCTGCGGCTGAAGGACCTGCTCGGCCTCTCACTGGAGGGACTGAAGGAGCTGGTCGAAGCTGAGGACGCCCGCGCCGCCCTGCGCCGCGAGTGGGACCGCGGCGTCCCCAACCCGGTGCGCCGCCGCCAGATCCTCGACGAGGCACTCGGCCACATCGGCCACCAACTCGACCTGGTGCGCCGCCGCCGCGACGAGATCTCCTCCCTGGAAGCGGAGCTGCTCTCCAAGCGCAAGCGCGTGCGTACCCGCCTGCGCGAGCTCGAGCGCGAGCCCGCGACCTGAGCCGAGCATCGCTCCGGCCGATGATGTGAAATAACTGCACACTGTGGGAAAGCTGGCCATATGCACGCTGCTCGCTCTCACCGCGCTTGCCATCCCCTCCCCCGCTTCCGCCGCGATCATCCCGGTCCCCTACACGGCCCTGGGCGACTCCTACTCCGCCGGTGAGGGGAATGACCCCTTCGACGGCAACTGCCACCGCGCCCTTCGCGAAGACTCCGCCTACCCTCGAATGCTGCCGGGCTTGACCGGCTACGTGGGAACGCCGAACTTCCACGCCTGCACCGGCGCTGTCATGGCCGACGTCTTGCAGCGCTCCCAACCGCACCGCAAGAGCCAGCTACCCCAGATCGAATACGTGCGACAGGGGGACCGACTCGTCACCCTGACCATCGGTGGCAATGACCTGCACTTCTCCCAGGTAATCGGCGAGTGCTACACGCACCGCTACTGCGGTGATCGGCCGCTGGCACACCAGATCGACGACGAGCTGCCAAAGATGAAGGCGCAGCTGGTCGATCTCTACGAGGAAATTCTCGGCCGGATGAGTCCCAACGGGTATCTGGTGGTCGCCGGCTATCCGCGCCTCTTCTCGCTCGAAAAGGACAACGTCGGTTGCAATCCGTTCATCTCCGTCGCCGAGTCGGACTGGATCGATGAACTGGTCGATCGCGGCAACGCGAAGATCGCCGCGGCAGTGAAAACGGCCCGGCAAAGCGGCGGGCACGTCTTTTACGTCAACGTCGCCGACGACTTCGACGGCCACGAGATCTGCAGCGACGAACCCTGGCTCTACGGCCTCACGCCCTCCTTCCACGAGGGGCTCAACTTCATCAAGGGCAGCTACCACCCAAAGCCGCAGGGACAGCACGCCTATGCGGAGGCGATCGCCGCCTTCCTGCGCCTGCCCGGCGTCCCAGACGCGATTACTGCGAGCCGGTCTCCTCGAAGTGCTTACTCAGCATCGTCACCTGCCCCTGGTAGTTGGAGCCCAGGTCCCGGCCGTAGAGGCGCTCGGCGGGGGCGCTGGTGCGCTCCAGCGCCAGCTTGCAGACCGGCTGGCGGTGCTCGACCATGAAGGAGACGTCGCGGGCGCGGACCTCGAGCGCGGCGCGACTGCCGTGGCGGTCGCCGGCCGGGTCGTAGCCGAAGCCGGGGTCGAAGAAGCCGGCGTAGTGGGTGCGCAGCTCACCCGCGGTCGGGTCGTAGGCCATCATCTCGGCGGCGATCTGCGGCGGGATGCAGACGCCCTCGGCTGAGAGCAGCAGGTAGAAGATCTCCGGCTCGAGCACGATCCTCCCCCCCGCCTCGGGGAAGACCGGGTCCCAGAAGTCGGTCCAGCGGTAGGCGCGGATGCGCGAGAGGTCGATCGGCAGGCTGTTCTTCTTCGCCCGGTAGCCGACGATGCGGTCGCTCGGCCCGGAGAGGTCGACGCTGAGGAAGAGGCCGTCGGCGAGCGCCAGCTCGGACTCGCGCAGCGCGTGGGAGTCGAGGTAGAGCAGCGGGAACTCGTCCTGCAGGGCGCGGATCTCGGCGTCGCCGAGGCGCACGTCGCCGCGCGCCAGGCGCAGCTGGTTGAGCGAGAGCCCGGTCTTGACCTGGATCGCGAAGGAGCGCGGCACCACCTCCAGGTAGAGCTTGCCCCGGTAGCCGGCGCGGATCTCGTCGAAGCGGTGGTGGCGGTCGGTCAGCACCCGGGTGAAGACGTCGAGGCGGCCGGTCGAGCTCTTCGGGTTGGCCTTCGCCCGCACGTCCTCGGGCAGCGCCAGCTCCTCGATCAGCGGCACCAGGCAGGGCCGGTCGCGCTCCAGCACCGCGCCGTCGCGCAGATCGATCTTCTGAAAGGCGAGCCCCTCGATCTTCTCCTCGACGGTCGAGTCGACGTCGGGCAGGAAGGAGCAGCGCAGGGCCCAGGCGTGGTCGCCGAGCCGCAGGTCGATGCTGGCCGGCTGGATTGCCTCGGGGCGAATCCGGTAATCGCCAGAGGAGATCCAGTCCGCCGCGATCGCCTCGCTCAGCGCCTGCGAGGGCAGAACGCCGTCATTGTTGCCCACGCCGTTCGCAGCCGTGCCTTCAGCCGCCGTGGTGGCCTCTTCCATGCACGCAGCCTATGCAACCGTTGGTACCTTTGGCAGGTGAAACCCGCACGTAAGGGGAACTGGACGCCGGACGGCAAAGCCGACCGAGCTGCCCTCCGGCGTGACTACCTGGAGCTGACTCCAGCCCAGAGAGTCGAACAGGTTTCCGAACTCTCAAAGTTCATGTCCGAAGTGGCGGAGGCCGGCCGCCGCAAGCGCGTTGCCTGACCTCGACATCCGGGGCCTCCTCAGGTGACGATTCCCTTTGGGAGAAGCTCGCCCCGTCTGCGATCCAGGATCGATTGGGGAAATTCCGGTCAAGTTCGTCAGCTACGAGGATCTCGTTGCCTTGAAGGAACTAGCGGCCCGCCCGGAAGACTTGAACGATTTGGAGCGCTTGCGCGACGCGCGAAAAGGCTAGCGCGCAAAAATTATGCGGCGCGCCTCGGCTGCGCCTATATATGGAGTGAGCGCGAACTCCGCAATCTCCGGCAGTAACTCGGCCAGCTTCGCCGCCTCGCCGGCGAGAACGCGCCGGGCCAGCAGCGAGGCGATGCCGCCGACAACCGCCTCGTCGGTCGCCTCGGGCGGCGCCTCGCCGCCCTCTGGCGCCGGCGCCCCCTCGCGCAGCAGCGGCACGAAGCTCTGCAGGGCCGCCTGGTAGCGGTCGTAGACGCCGCGGCCGGCGCGCAGCCCCTCGACCAAGACCAGCCCCGCCTGGGCGGGCTCGGCGGTGAGAAGGTCCAGCAGTGCCGCGAGCGCGCCGAGGACTCCGCTGGCCCAGTCGTCAGTCTCAGCGCAAGCCGCGAGCACCCGCTCGCGGATCCGCTTGACAGCGTCGTCGTAAGCGGCGACGAAGCAGGCGTCCTTGCTCTCGAACTGCTTGTAGAAGTCGCTCTTGGAGACCCCGGCCCGTTGGCCGATCGTCGAGACCGTGGTCCCGTCGTAGCCTTTGTCCGCCAGGCACTCGGCAAGCGAGGCAAGCAGCCGTCCGCGCTGATTCTGCGCGACGAACTCGCGGGGAAGGCCATGGCGGCCACGGGGTAGGCGCTCCACAGCGCTGGAGTCTTTCACCGCTACTGGCGCGATGCACCGCTCGGTGCCGTTCGCTCTAAAGCTGCGTGACCATCAGGCCGACCAAGGTGGCGATCAACCCGACCAGGGCCGCGATCAGGCCGCCGCCAATCTGGAGCATCGTGCGCTGCAGAGAGTCAAAGCAGCCGCTGAGAGCGCGCAAGTCGGCATCGACTCGCCTGAACCCCTCGTCGACCCGACGTTCGAGCGCCTCTCATCGCCTCCATGATCGCACCGTAAAGGTTTCGGCGTCACGTGTGGCGCGCAGGAGTACACATCTCAAAGCGCGAGCTCTTTACCGGTAAAACACCACGTAGAACGGCTCTTTGACCCGCGAGGTCCCTTCGTAGGTTTGTACCTCGACCTGCGGTGCAGGGCAGGAGGCTGTGCCGCCGATCTTGGCGAAGACCGAGACGCTGCCTCCGCCTTCGAACTGAGGAGTGGCCTGCGCCCCGCGAGGAACGAAGCCAGCTATCCCGACGCAGTAGATCCCGGGCAAGTTCCCTTCCGAGGCGAAGGCGATCCCCTTGGAGAGGTTGGCATCGAGCGTCGCGTCTTTGTTGACGTGGGCGAAGGCGAGCGGGTTGGCTGACTCGGCTGCTGCGGCGAAATCGGCCCTCGAGGCGCTCGGAACTTGCGAGAGGGTCGACTCCACCACCTTGTCCCCGGTAACTGCATCGGGAGCGATCTTTTCGTTCGTTACCGAGTTCGCCGCCAGCGAGCCGGTCGCCACCGAGCCCAGCGTCAGCTTCGACGCGTTAACGGAACCATCGGCGAGCTTGCCTTGCTTAATCGCCTGAGCCTTGATCTTCGGCGCGGTCACTGCGTTCTTACGGATCTTGTCGGCGGTGACTGCGCCGGGGCGAAGCTGGGGCTCTCCAACGGACTTGGGCGCGAGCTGGCTGGCGGCGTAGGCCGAGGCTCCCGTCAGGGCAATGAAGAGCGCCAGGGTGGCGACGACGTTGGCGTAGGAGAGCTTCAGTCTCATCTGTCTCTATCCCTTCGCCTTGCAGCTTCTAGTCAGGATGGTGGTCAGGCTGAGGCCGCCAGCGAAGGCGAAGCCGGTCTTCATCAAGGGGAAGACAGCCTTGGAGAATCCTGCGGGCGCCGGGCAACCTGCGCTGAGAAAGCGCTTCCTGTTCAGGTTCAGCGAGATGCCTGTGATGTAGCCCCATTCGCCCGTGGCTCTGGGGAAGGAGGCTTCGAGGACGGTGCCGAAGGTGCCCTTCTTCTGCTTGACCTTGAAGGCGAAGACAAAGGAGGTGGGCAGCGGGTTGGTGCCGTAGATGTGGGCAAAGATCGCGGGTTTGCCGCCCACGGTTCCGTTGAAGGCGAGAAGGCGTCCTTCGGAAGGAAAGGGCGACTGCTCGGGCAGCTTTACGTCAGCCGAGAAACTGCCTTCTCCGATCAGGGAGCTCTTGCAGGCTGCGAGCGCCTCCTGGTTGGTCGAGGGATTGATGTGGCCGATGCGGCAGTGGGGAATGCCCCTCAGATCCAAATGCCCGGCGCTGTTGATCGCCACCGTCATTTTTTGCAGCTGGGGCAGGGCGGCTTCGCTTAGGGCATCGATTCGGCCGCTGAGACTGACCGAGACCGGGGCCGATCCCCTGCGTGGCAACTTGTTGGGCGAAAGGCTGCCGTCTACGACTACGCGAACGCCGTTCTTTTGCGATACCTCGGCTCGCCCTGCTGGCACCAATGCCAACAGGGCAAGGAGGGCGCTCACTAGGAGCGCTGTTGCCGTGGCCTTGCGCATCGCCTAGCGCTTCTTTGGGCGCTTGTGCTTTGCGGTCTTCTTCTTGGCCTTGCCGCAGGCGCTCTTCAGTTCGGGGTGAAGGGTTACCTTGGCGCCGTTTTGGCCGGTGAATTTAGCGGTCGCCTTTGCTGGCGCTTTGCAGATGTCTCTGGAGTTGACCAGCAGGCCCTTGTTGCCTCCGGCCAGGGTCAGGGTGAACGATTCCACCGGTGCGTCGGGAACCATTTCGAAGGTGTTTCTGATCCCGCCGTTAACCGAGTCGACCCGCCCGACCACGTTGGCATCGATTTTGCCCTTCAGGGCAACGACCAGGTCGGGGAGTTCGTGGCTCGATGACCTGAGGTAGACGTTGCCGGTCAGGGTTTCGTCCAGCAGCGGTGTTTTCGCGGTGGCCGTTCCGTAGACAGAAGCTGGCGGGCAGGCCGTTCCATTGCCAGCGCCGGCGTTGAACTGCACCCTGGTGCAGACGGTGCCGATGTGACCCTGGTCGAGGAACTCCGAATGGGGCAGCGCTACCGATGCGGCGGCGATGTTTGCGCCGCCGGGCGGCATCGTCAGCGTCGCCCTGAACTTCGGGTGGCTGCCCCTGTGGGTGCCGCCGAAGAGGCGGAAGGCGAGCTTGGGCTTGAAGGCCAGGCCGCCGCAGTTGGCAACCTGGAAGGGAGTGGACGCCGCGAAGAGTGAATCGTCTGCCGTTGAGAGCAGACTTCCTCCCACTCCAGTGATCAGGCCGTTGACGCTCATCGGCGAACAGTTGGTCGGGTTGATCGTGGTCTGAGGACGGTCCATCCGCAATCTGATGTCACGGGCCCGCAGGATCACCCCGTGCAGGATCGTCGGGAAGGGATCGGAGACTGCTCTGACCTGAGTCGAGTCGGGGTTGACGTAGAGGGCTGCCCTGACCACTACGTTGCCGAGGTCGATTGGCCCGGCGATGCCGGGGGCGACCACGGCCACGCTCAATGGCGCGCCTTTGTAGGGCCCTGCCAGGTAGACCTTGCCCGGGAAGTAGTTGGGGCCAGGGCCTGCTCCCAGGCCTGCGCTCACGGTGCCGATCTGGCTTGCCGCAGGGCAGGCCGGATGGTTGAGCTCATTGATGCCGGTTCCCTCCGCCGTTGAGATCGAGGCGATCGCCGCCTCGGGGCAGTAGGGGATGCCGGCGATCTTCGCCACCAGCCCTGGAGGCAAGACCGTGGTCACCTGACTCAGTTCCTGTTCGTTGTCCTCTCTCGAGAGACGGAAGAGGAACGGGCTATAGGCGCCCGCTATCGGGCTGAGGGTTCCTCCGCTGAACTTCGGCGCGAAGGAGCGATGCGCGGAGTCGGGCGGGCACGGCGTGCCGTTGGGACCTTCGGTCACCTGGTAGGTATTCGAAGCGTCGACCGGTTCCTGGGGCCGGGCATAGGAGGCCACTTCGATCCCGATCACCTGCTTGCCGCAGGTGGGCGGGCTGACCAGCGGCGCCCTGGGGCCACTGCGGAACTTCAGGGTCAGGTCATCAAAGGGGAACTGCGGCGTGTCGTTGAAGACCGTGGTGATCTGCCCGGTATGTTCGTCGACTTCGATCTTGCCCGGGATCTTGATCAAGGCGCCGCGTTCTTCGGTGTCTTCCAAGACCAAGAGCAGGGCGAAGGTCGAGCCAAAGGGGTTGTCGCCCTGGGCCGCCAGATACATCGAACCCACTGCCGACTTGGGCAAGAGCGGGGTGTGCAGCTCGACTTCACCGATCCGCGAAGCATCGGGACACTGGACCGGATTGTTGGTGCCCAGCTGCATCTGGACCAGGGTGCAGCCTTTCAAGCCATCGGCAAAGGAGGGGCTGAAGCTCATCCCTTCGGGCAGCCTGACCGTGAAGCGCTTCACCGGCGGCGTCGCCAGGGCGTTGGGGTTTTCGTTCTGGGCGATCTTGACGTGGACGTCGAGGCCGGTCGGCGTGTTGGCCTGCTTACCGGTCGGTTCTATTTCGACATCTGGTTCGAAGCGGGGTTTGTCGCAGTCGGTAATTTTGTCCGGCATCGTGTAGTCGATCTCCGGACCAAAAACGCCAGTGTTCTGCCAGGAATCATAGTGGTGCAGACGCCAGACATTGTCCGATTCGCACTGGGAGGGAACCGCGAGAAAAGGTTTTGGCACGGCATCAGTGGTACAGCTGCCAATCACAATCAGTTGACACCGGTCCAGATCGTGAGTGTGGTCTGCGGGAACTCCCCAAAGAGTCAGCTTCTGGTTGTAGGGTGGGAGATACTCGTTGATTTGTGGAACTTCCGAGGTGATCGCATAGCGGTTGGCGGGATCAAGGGAGACTCTGATGTGAACTGGGTTGCTGGCAATGACAAAGCCAAGATCGGTGATCGATCCACGCGGATGAGTTAGGTTGTAGACCGGCTGAGAGGCTGGGAAATATTCTCCGTCTTCGTCCGTTCCTGATAGGGGGAAGAGGATCAAGTCCTCCCTGCCCACCAAGCTAGACGCTGGACAGCGGTCGACGGTAAATTGCGCCTGGGTGCATTCGCCCACCGCCGTGGGGTTGCCGATGAATCCAGGCGGAGTGTCGACGCGAAGATCGCGAATGCTTTCGGCCTCGCGCTTCAGCCCCGGTAGGGCTGGATTGGGCACAATGGTGTTAAAATCAAACGGTACGCTAAAGAGATCAGGGTGTGAGCCAGCTTCGCGCTCCAGCGTCAATCCGTCCAGTTGCAGGAAGTCCGGCCTGAAGCTGTCGGCGACGATACCGAAGGCGGCAGGTTGGGCGCTAACCTGAGTTGGCTCATTCGCCGTTGCGGCTTTAACCGCACCACCTCCCTCTATCGTCGCCGTGGCCGACCGCGACCCTTCTTCGGCATCGGGGGCAACTTTCGCGGCGATGACCAAGCCACGGGAAAGCGTGCGAGGGCCAATCGTGCCCAGACTGGTACAGGTGAGGACGCTCGCGCCTGTTTTGCCAGGACAGGTCCAAGCGACGCCGTCTGGCGCCGGGAAGATCATCACCGACTTGCGCGTGATTCCCGTCGGCAAATTAATAGTCAGCTTGATTTGGCCCGAGGTCTCGGTATCACCGGTATTGGTTATGTCAAACCAGTACTGCCCTTCTCCGCCGAGGGGGAAATGCGTCTCGTTGTGGTGCATATCGAGGTTCCAGATCGGTGCCGCCGAGGCGCTGGCGGCTCCCGCCGATCCAAGAGCGCAGAGGGCGAGCGTGAGAGATGCGGTCAGCCAGCGCTTCATCGTGCTGTCCTCCGGTTGTGGTGGGCTCGCTTCCTGTGCGCAGGTTTCACGCAGCGGGTTTTTCCACCCCTCCTCACCTTCCGCTTGGGCTTGGTGCAGGCAACCCGAGCGGACTTTGAGATGTTGCCAACGCCGGCAATCGATGCCGTTCCCGGCGCTGCTTCTTCCGGGGCGCCCTTCGGCGTTCCCTGGCAGACCTCAAGTGGACAGGGCTTTGGCGGTGGTGGAAATTCGAAGCCGCCGCCGATTCTCGCGTCGTAGAGACGAGCGTAGCCGTCTAGGGCGTCCTGGGTCAGCTGGGCAGCGGCGGTAAAGAAAATGTCGCGGCCACTGGGCGTTACACCATTGACGGATGGGGTTTCGTCTCCTGGCCAGTTGGTCAGCCCGTCGCTGATTAGCAGCGTGCGGCCTTCACGCCACTCGTATATGTCGAAGCCAAACCGTGGATCCTGCCCCGGCCCCGCGGTGTTCTGGTCAGCCGGCACAAGTGGAGTAGGCGTGGCAAATGCAAAGACTCCACCGTCCTCGTCGAGAGGGCCTGTGTTGACTCCCGGGGTTGCGGTTCCCAGTCGACCGACCTCGCCTCGCGGAGTCCCGCCATTCGTGGGACAGGAAACACAGACCAGCGAATGATCGTTGTCGTCATAGCGATAGGACTGGACCGTGCCACCGTTCTGCGTTCCACCAAGTGCATTCAAACTTGGGTCGCTGGTTCTGAAGGCGACCACGGATCCGTCGGGACTCAGGCTGCTCTTGCCGTCCGAGCCGTCGAGATCGCCGATCGCAATGCCAAGGTGCCCGATATAGGCAAGGTCTCCGGTTTTCACATCCACCCGATAGGCACCTTCCGTTGGCGCGGCACCCGGGAGAAGGTGGCTGCGAGAGGTGAAGTAGAGACGGGAACCATCTGCCGCGACCCCGATTTGAGCGCCGATGCCCGGGCCGATTTCCGCAAACACATCTGCATCATGAGAGGGAGCTACACAAGTCACGCAATCGAGGCTGCCGGTACCGAGGTCGTAGCGATAAACGTCGCCATCGCTGGCGCCGAATCCACTGCAACTTGCTGGCTCGGTGTCATTCGCCACAAGGCGGCTGCGGGTAAAGAAGAAGGCGGCGCCGGGAGTCGACTTGATGAGGCCGGAGTCGCATGTGACGCCCGAGACCCCGGAAGCGGAGACCATTTTCGTGGTTCCCGCTTCGATATCACGTACATATAGCTCTGCTGGTCCGCCACAGGTATCTCCTTTGCTTGAGAAAAAAGCGAGCTTCCCGTCGGCGGAAACCCAGTGCGTCAGGCGACTGACGGTGATTGTCCCAGGGAATCCGGTAACACCGCAGGCGGGGACAGTTTCATTGGGCAGGAGGCTGATCAATTGAGGTGAGCCAGAGCTGACGTCATAGAGGTTCTGGGTTTCCGGGAGTGCTGGATGCTCCGAATCCTGAGGTCCTTTTAGGGTGACCAGAACCCGAGAAGCATCATTGTCCGAGACCGCGATGAAGTTGCCCCATTGACCGTTTTCGATGCCGTATACCTCGGTGGCTGGGGCGTTTGGCGTCATCCGCCAGGCGCTGAACTGCCCAGTGGGGATGGGTGAATAGTTCGGAGCGACCATTTGTGAGAGGTCGGTCGGACCGCCGGCCCCCAGCCAGGTGCTTTCCGTCGCCTCCTCGCGGCGGGGATAAACCCGCCTCGTCTGCCAGCCGTCCGCGGTTCGTTCCGCGAAGAGGAGGGCAAATGCGCCTGTTTCGGAGAGGGGGGTTCCACCTTGGACTTCGTAGATTGCGCGATCGCCGACGTCGGAGAACGAGAGCGAGCTGAAGAACGGCTTTACCGGATTACCGCCGGTGTCGGGAGCGTTGACCATCTCCCAAGCACGATTGTTGCCGACGGGCCCGGCAAGGCGCCCATGAGAGAGCGGCTCGTCATTTGCAAAGGTGGTCAGCGTCATGTCCTCTCCAAACGCAGGCCCATCGGGATTGCCGTTGTCGCCAACGACCCGATAGTGATAGGTGGTGCCCGGCTGGAGTCCCTCGACCTGCTGGGAGACGAGCTTGAATTCGTTGCCGAATCCACCCGGGGTGGTGGTCGCGGTGCTGGCGGCTTTGTCCCCGCGTAGAGGAACGGCCCCACTTGCGACGTCGAGTTGAGCGACGTTTTTATTTGCAAGGGAGCCCTCGAAGGTGACGACGTAGGGAGTGGAGCCGGTTGGACTGCCGGGCCCGCCGCTGACCGCGACGTTGCCGACGCCGATTGAGGGCAGAGCCTGTAGGGCGGATGCGACTTCCGCGGCACTGGCATCGAAAGGAAGGTCTGCGGCGGTATCGGCACCGAATGTGAGTTTGAATTGGCCGGCGACGGCTTTGACCGTGATCGTTTGCATCTCTTTGACAGCCGGACCGCCCGGCGTGGTGGTGGTGGCGCTTGCACTGCTTTCCCCGCTGAGCGGGGTTTTGCCGTCCGACGCAACGAGCTGGGCGGCGTCTGTAGCGGCTAGGGCCCCAGTGAACCGCACCTCGTAAGGCTCGGAGCCCGTTGCATCGCCGGGCCCGCCGCTCACCGCGATGTTGCCCGAGCCAATTGAGGGAAGAGCCGCCAGGGCGGACTCCACCTGGGCGGCGCTGGAGTTGAACGGGAGATCGGCCGTGATCTCGGCACCGAAGCCGAGCTTGAATTGGCCGGCGGCGGCTTTGACGGTGATCGTCTGCACCTCGTCGACTCCGCCAACGGAGTGAGGTTCCGTGGAGGTACAGGGATTGGCGTCGCAGGGACCCTGGTCGCCGTACTCGAAGTGATAGGTGGCCGCCGCACGGGAAGGATCGACGCGGCCATCGAGACGCGCAGTGGTCGCCGCGCGTATCGGCGAACCGGTGGTCTCGACCAGCGGCGGGCCGCTGGTTTCGAAACCGCCAGCGCGCGCTGTTGCGATCGAGCCGTTCACGTTGGCCGCAACGAGGCGGAAACGATAGGCGGCATCCGTTGTCAGCCCGCTAAGGGCCGCGTTCACCTGGTGCGTCGCCGAGTCGGCCGGGATGGAGCCGGCAGAGGGTGTGCATGGCACGCTGCCGCCGGAGCTGAGGTCGCTGAAGCCACTGTCTTCGAAGGCGGCGTCGCTCACGTACTCGAAGTGGCAATCGCTCAGCGCCAGCCCTTGCCCGCTGACTGTGCCGTCGACCACGACCGAGGAGTTTTCGGTAGCGGAGACGGCCCCGAGAGTGAGATCAGGATAAGTGAGGCCTTTGCCGAAGACCCGCACCTTTCCGTTGCCCGTATCGAGGGCAAAAAGGCGATCCTGATCATGGTCGACCGCCAGGCCATTGAACAATGCGTTGGGTATTTCGGGACTTGCCTCAGGGATTTCCATGGCGAACCTGCTTACGACGCCACCGTTTTCATCGAACTCAGTGATGTTCACGTCGCCTACTCTGTGTGCGATGAAGACATGGTGGTTCGTCGGATCCACTGCAATCGCCTGTGAGGTTTCTGGATCGAATTTCGTTGCTTTTGAGTAGCCGCTCACAGCTGAGTACTTCCAAGTTGGGAAGCTTCCTGAGCCCGAGTAGAGATCGTCGTTCGAATCGAAAGCTATGTTGCAGGGATAGGCACCCTGAGCGGATGAACTGACCGAGGTCAGGAAGACTCCGGCGGAGGTGTACTTGAGAGCTCGAGCCAGTCCATAGTTAGCCACCCACAGATTGCCGGTCGAGTCGACGGCTGTATTGCAAATGTCTCCCGCAAGGCCGCCCGACGGACCGGGGTTCAGTGAAGGGTCGATCGGAAAGTTCCCCCCGAGCGGCGCTCCGGTTTTGTCGAACCCATAGACGTTGCGTCCCGGCCCTGAAATTCCGGGGGCATAGTAGATGTTGCCGGCAGAGGAAAGTGCCGTGTTATCGACAGCAAGACCCGGGTTTGGATTGGGGGCAATCGTTGGTAGCGGTGAGAATCCACTCAGCACCGACGGCGGAAGCGGGCCAGAGACATCGAAGCCAAAGATTCCCGGCGTCGCCCCACCTGCCACGACAAAGAGTCTTTTTGCCGACCGGTCGAGTGCGAGCGTCCCATTTTCGGCAAAGGAAGAGCCAGAGGTACCGTCGGGACCAAACGCCGTGATTTCCGGCCGAATGACCACGGCAGACGCCGAGCCAACGCTGAGCAGGAAGAGACTGACCGTCGCCAGCGTCAGGACTAGGAGCCGGGAGCGCAGGCTAGTGATCCGGTCCCTACTGAATCTCGTGGTGTGGTGTGTCACTTCAGCGTCTCCTTGCTCGGCTATAGCGGAGGCGGAGCGACCCAGGCGGCTCTTCGATGGCCGCCCAGGTGCACTGCGTCTCAGCAGTTGGAGTCATCTCCTAGTGGTGTTAATAAATCAGTGGTCAGGAAGTCGGAGCGGTGATCGCGAAGCTTCCAAATGCAAAGTTGTCCGCGTCCGCGTTTTCTGCGTAGAGGAAGGCTCCACCAGTGCCAACATTGGGACCTATGTAGTCGGTATTGAGGACTAGGAGGCTGGTTATGACATTGTTTTCGGCAATGTAGAAACAGATTTTTCCCGCGGGGGCGGTTGGATTTGAGGACGTTCCTGTACACGTCGCGTCCCCATCCGTGTCGGTGAAATGTGGCGTGATCCCGACCGTGCTTGCCGGCGAAAGCGGAATTGAGAAACTGATGGATGAGATCTGTTCCGATTTTTCTTCACCGAAAAACGACCAAGCTCCGGTCTCTGTCTCTCCAGGGGGCAGCGTTTTCGACCAGCCACCTCCGCCACCTCCGCCAGCGCCTTCTTTGCCGTTGCAGGCATAGGTCGTTGTCGCACCGGTGACGAATTTGGAGCCGCCGCGGCCTTCACAGTTGCCAGTGCCGGTGGCCTCGGCGCTGGCGACCACGCTGGTGCCGTTGGTCCCTGGGGTCCCTGGAGCGCCGTTCGTGCCATTGGCACCCGGAGCCCCGGCGTCGCCCTTGGCGCCCGCGGGTCCCGCCGGACCGACAGGACCCGCTGGGCCCTGCGGACCGGCCGGGCCAGTCTTGCCGGTCTTTCCCCGCGGCCCGGGCTTGCCCTTCGCCGAGGCGGTGGCCTTCCCCCCGCCTGAAGAGTTGGAGGCGGCGTAAGCGCCGCCGAACATTGCGAAGACCAGGGCGATGACCGAGATCACTCCCGGGATGCCGAAGCGGTTGCGTAGCGTCGAGAACATCTTGGATCTCTCTCCTTGTCCCGTGAGCCCCTCTGCCCGCCGCTTCCCTTAGCGGCTTCCTCGAGGCTCGGTTTTGTCCCTGTGGAGCCCGCTTTCGCAAACGCGCTCTGGCGGCAGCATAAAAGAAACGTTTTACGAATGCAAGTCTAAGTTTTTAAGAAGAAGGAATGCGGCTCTATATCTCCCGCGAATCGGAGAGTTCGAGCAGAGAGAAACCGGCGCTAGGGCTGGCTGCTGGCGATGCGGCGGGCCTCGTCGCGGCCCAGGTAGGGCGCGAGGGCGAGCTCGATTAGGTCGGGTAGGAGCTCACCCAACTGGTCCCCCCCGCCGGCCTTGAGGCGACGGGAGATCAGGGTGGCGATGCCGCCCATCAGGACCTGGTCGCGCACTTCTACGTCCATCTCCGAGAGCGGCGACTGCGGCCGGATCGTCTCCGCCAGCAGCTGCATCGCGTCGCGGTAGCGGGCGGCTATCTCACCCCCCGCGGCGAGCGGCTCAACCAGGTAGAAGCGGGCCACGGCGGAGTCGCGGGAGAGAACCGCGAGCAGTGCGGCGAGCTTCGCCCGCACCTGCTCGGGCCATGGCTCGGCGGGGTCCGCGGCGGCAAGCATCGAGGCGCGGACGTGGTCGTCGACCATGCCGTAAGCGGCGAGGAAGCACTCCTCCTTGCTCGAGAAGTACTCGTAGAAGGTGCGGCGGGAGATCTTCGACGCCTCGGTGATCTTGCCGATCGTGGTCGCGTTGTAGCCGTGCTCGGCCACCGCCTCGAGCACGCCGTTGAGCAGGCGCTCGCGTTGGTTCTCGCTGACGAAGGCGCGCGGCAGGCCGTGGCGCCCGGGCGGCAGGCGGGTTTTGCCCGCGGCGAGCTGCTCGGCTGCTCGCGCCGCGTCAGCCATGAACGAGGTAGGGGTTGAGGACGATCTCGGTCATCCTCGGCAGAAGGTCCCGTACGCCTTCTCCCCCGCCCAGCTCGAGCCGCTCCCGCAGCAACCAGGCGAGCCCGCCGACAATTGCCTGCCCGAGTGAATCCGAAAGCTCGCTGGCGACGGCGTCAAGCGCCGCCTCATAACGGGCGCGCAGCAGCGGCCCGCCCTTCTGCGCCTCGACGAAGCAGAGACGCCCGCGGGCCGGCTCGGCATCGATCGCCTCCAACAGTGCCGCCAGGGCCTCCCCCGCCTGCTCGGGTCCCGACAGCTCGGCCGGGATCGCCGCGCGCAGCTCCTCGACCGCCCGGTCGAACGCCGCGACGAAGCACTCTTCCTTGTCCTCGAAGTGCTCGTAGAAGGTGACCGAGGAGACCCCGGCCTCCTTGACGATCGCTTCGATCGTCGCGCCCGGGGCTCCCTTCGCGGCGATCAGACGCTCGGTCGCGGCGAGGATCCGCTCGCGCTGCGTGGCCGCAACGGGCCCCTGAGGCCGGCGATCTTGCCCGACCTCCATCGACTCAACCGCAAGTCGCTGCGAGAGGTACTGCATGAGCCGAGGATAGCTCTTCTTAAAAAGATTTCATATCCGGAAAAAAAGGAGTAGTTTCTATAGGCAATGCGACAGGAGGCCTGTCTAACAGCCAACAAGTCGCTCGGAGTCGAGACGACCGCCCCGACGCCCGACGCGACGGTGCGCGAGGGTGAGATGGAAGGAGCGCTGCACGTCGTTGGGGAGCTCGGCTACCGCGGCGCCTCGGTTCGGGCGGTGCTCGAGTTCAGCGGCGGGCACCGCAAACAGTTCTACGACCATTTCGACAGCCTCGAGGACTGCTTCGAGCAAGCCTACGAGACCTGGATCGAGCGGCTCGGCATCAGCCTGCTCGAGGCGGCCGTCTCGGCGTCCGGCTGGGGACCCGGCGTGCAAGCAGGCCTAATCAGGCTCTTCCGCTTCGTCACCGAGCAAACGGCGATCGCCCGCGCCCTCTTCGTCGAGGTGCACGTCGCCGGCGGCGCGGCCCTGGGCGTGCACGACGAGGCGCTGGAGCGGCTCGCCGCGGCGCTCGACAGCGTCCGCGCTGAGATCGAGCCCGCCGAGGCGCCGCCGGAGGCGACCGGCATCTTCGTCGTCGGCGGCATCGAGGCCTGCCTCTGCGAGGTGCTGGCCGAGGGCAACCAGAGCCGGATCTGGGACGCCCTGCCCGAGCTGATGCATCTGGCCGTCGGCTCCTACCTCGGCAAGGAGGCGGCCGAAGAGGCATTCGAGGGTGCGAGGGTCCTGCTCGAGCGCGACCGCGCCGGGCTCGGGAGCAAGGGAGCATGACGCGGCTGGAACTGGTCACCGAGGAGCCCGGCGACGCTCCCTTCTCAACGGGCGAGCCGCTGCCCCGCCGCCTCCCCCCCGGACGCCACGGCATTCCCGCCAACCTCGTGCGCGAGCACCAGCGCCGCCGCCTGCTCGCGGCGATGGCCGAGGCGCTCGCCGAGCACGGCTACGCCGGCGTCACCACCACCCATGTCAGCGAGCGCGCAAACGTCTCAACCAGCACCTTCTACAACCACTTCGGCAATCTCTGGGATTGCGTGCTCGCCGCCTACGTCGCCGGCGCCGAGCGCCTCTGCGAGGAGATCGACGCGGCCTGCGCCGCCCGGGATCCACGCTCGGCGCCGCTCGAGGTCGGCATCGACGCTGCGCTCGCCTTCCTCTCCGCCGAGCCGGCCCTGGCCCAGCTGCTCTGCGCCCAGGCGCCGCGCGAGGCGATCTCGGTCACCGCGGCGCGGCGCCTGCTCGTCTCCCGCCTGGCCGCGATGCTGCGCCGTGAACGCGGCGCCGAGGAGGCCCCGGCCCAGCCGCCCGGCCTCGACGAGCGACTGATCGACGCCACCCTCGCCTTCGTCTGCGCCCGGATTGGGGCCGGCGAGGTCGCGCGGCTGGTCGAGCTCGGTCCGGAGCTGACGGCGATCCTCGACCGCCCGCGCCGCGCCGCCTGAGCCGGTCCGGACGCGCTAGACCGGCGCCACGACAAGTCCAGGAACCCGCTCAAACTCACCCGGGTTGGCCGTGGCGACGCTCATGCCGTGCGCCAGGGCAGTCGCCCCGATCCAGAGATCGTGCGCTCCAATCAGGGTGCCTTTTTCCTCCAGACCTGCCCACACGTGTGCGTGGACTCGAGCAACCGTTGTCGTCACGGCCAGTGCCTCGATCGAAGCGAGCAGGTGCTCGACGAAAGCCTCCCGTCGGGCGCGGATGCCCAGATCGGTCGCGCGGTGAACGCCGTGCAGCAGCTCGCTGACAGTTATCGCGCTGATCGCGCGATCCTCCTCGCCGATTGCACGCTCGAGCGACAGCCCACGCCGTTCCGCGTTGACCAGCACGGAGGTGTCGATCAGGACGGCCATGCACCGCTCGGCGGTCCGACTTCCGTTCGCGCGGACTCAAGATCGCGCTCGAAGTCATCGTCAACGGGCGGCGCCGTGTCCATCAGCTCGCGCCACCGGGGTGCCGAGACCAACTGCCCAGTGCGCGCCGGCCGCATCTGAACAACGGGAACCCCGTTGCGAGTCACCTCGACTTCCTCCCCGGCGCCCACTCGGCTGACGATGCCGGAAAACTCTCTCGCAACCTCCGTGGCGGTCAGTCTCGTCATCTCTGTGAGGATATCAGATAAATCTGATACATCATGATTGCAAGATAAGCGCTGCTATGATGCTTCAATGCGAACCACGGTCACCCTCGACGCTGATGTCGCGGCAAAGCTGAAGCAGACCGCTCGCGAGCGCGGAATCTCCTTCAAGGAGGCGCTGAACTCAAATGTGCGGCGCGGGCTCGAGAGCTCTGGCGTCGGAGCACAGCCTTACCGCGTCCCGACCCGGCGGCTCGGAGTAAGGCCCGGCGTCAATCTCGACAAGTCACTTCAGCTGGCGGGAGAACTCGAGGACGCCGAGACGCTGCGCAAGCTGCAGCTGCGCAAGTGAAGCTCCCCGACATCAACCTCCTCATCTACGCGATCGACGAGGATGCGCCACGGCACGCGAAGGCCCGTGCCTGGCTGGAGGAGGTCCTCTCGGGGACGGAGTCGGTCGGCTTCGCCTGGCCGGTTCTGCTCGGCTTCGTGCGGATCTCGACCAATCCCGTTGTGCTCGAGAACCCACTGAGCGCCGATGAGGCCCTCGACTACGTCGAGGGCTGGCTCGGGCAACCGGTGGCCGACGTCGTCCACCCCACGCCCGACCACGCCTCGATCCTGCGCGAGCTTCTCGAGCCAACCGGCGCGGCCGGCAATCTCACCAGCGACGCTCACCTCGCCGCCCTGGCAATGGAGCATGGGGCAGAGCTCTGTTCCTGCGACACCGACTTCGCCCGCTTTGCGGGCCTGCGCTGGCTCGATCCCCTGCGCTGAGCCTTAGGCAGTCTCGTGCTCGGCCGCGCTGAGGAAGGGCGCGAGCATGAAGTCGGACAGCTCCGGCAGTAGCTCCTCGGCCTTCTCGGCTTCGCCACGGCGGATCTGCTGGTAGATGATCCAGGCGACGCCGCCGACCAAGCTCTCTTCAATCGTCTCGGGAAGCTGCTCGATCTGGGGAACGGTGCGCTTGGTCAGCTCGACGAAGCGCTGCACCGCCTCCTCATAGCGCTCGGTCGCCGCCGGGGTCGCCGAGAGCGCCTCGATCATGCACATGCGGGCCAGCGCCGGCTGCTCGGCGACGTAGCGCAGGAAGGCGGCGAGGCCCACCTGCACCCGCTCTTCCCAGCCGCCCTCGACCTTGGCGCAGTCCTCCTCGATCCGCTGGATTGCCTCTTCGACGGCAGCGTCGAACGCGGCAAGGAAGACTTCCTCCTTGCCCTCGAAGTTGTCGTAGAGCGTTTTGCGGGCGACGCCGGCGCGGCGGACGATGTCGCCGATTTTGGTCGAGTCGTAGCCTTGTTCAGCGGTCAGCTCGGCGATCGCATCCATGATCCGGCGGCGCTTGTGGACGGCGACGAACTCGCGCGGCAGCTCAGGACGGACCGGCACCGCGTTCGGGCGAGTCCCGGTGCTCGCCTTTGTCTGCCGCGGCATCGGCCAAGGATACCCGCGCAACGGCAGATCGCATTGCACGACAGCGACTCAAATGGTACCGTGGAGCGACTTGTAGGGTTTATATCAGAAACGATAGGGTTTCTTATGGCGTCAGACAGGGTGGAACTGAGTCAGGACATGTTGCTCGCCGCGCTCGGCGACAGCTGGTCGCCGGCCGACGTCACCACCGCTGCCGAACTGCTCTCCGGCGGCGAAGGCCAGTTTCCCTCAGGCATCCGCTCGCTGCCGTCCGACCTGGTCAGCGCGATCCAGCGCGAGCGCCTGCTGGCGGCGATGCTGCGGGCGACCGCGCAGCTCGGCTACCGCGAGCTCAGCGTCCAGGACGTGCTCGAGCGCGCCGGCGTCTCCCGGCCCACCTTCTACGAACACTTCGAGAACAAGGAGGACTGCTTCCTCGCCGCCTTCGACACCGCGGCGAGGCGCCTGCGCGAGCGGCTCGAGGCCGCCGGTGAGCGGGGCGAGACCTGGCGCGAGCGCCTGCGTGCGGCGCTGGAGGACCTGCTGCGCTTCGTCAGCGAGGAGCCCGACGCGGCGATGACGCTGATCGTCGACGCCCGCGCCGCCTGCCCCCCCGCCCTGCTGCGCCGCGACGAGCTGCTCGACCACTTCGCCTCCTGCCTCGACACTCAGGTGCGAGCGGAATCCCCCGACGGCGCGCAGCCCTCGGCGATCGCCGCCGCCGGCATTGTCGGCGGCATCGAGGCCCTGCTCTACTCCCGCCTCAACCGCGGCGAGACCGGCGGCATCGAGTCCCTGCTGCCCTCGCTGATGTACTTCGCCGTGCTGCCCTACGAGGGGCAGGCGGCGGCGAGCGAGGAGCTGGCGGCTTCGGTTCGCTGAGCCGTTAGCGGCGCCGGGAGCGTTTCTTGGCGCCCGGCTTGCCGTTCTTGTCCTGCGCCGTCTCGCGCCGGGCGACGCCGCGAATCGTCCTCGCCATCGCCTTGTCGGTGGCCTCGGCCATCGCGATCTGGAAGACGCTCATCAGCACGTCGGCGCCGAGCGGACGCATGCGGTCGAGGGCTTCGCGCACCTTGGGCCAGTCGCCCTCGGGGCGGCCGGCGCGGTCGAATGGCTCCCAGATCTCCGAGAGGAAGAGGCCGACGAAGATGCGGGCGATGGTGTCGGCCTCGCGGCGCAGCTTGTCGGCGGCGCGGAAGACGACGTCGGGGTTGATCCCCTGCTCGGCCAGGGCCGACGCCGCCTGCAACATGCGCGGGCTGATCACCTCGACCTCCCGACCCCCCGGCAGGGTCCGCACCACGCCCAGCTTTTCGCCGTGCTCCAGCAGCTCCACGCCCTTGCCTTCCTCGACCGCCTGGCGCCAGATGCTCGCCAGCTCCCCGAGGCTGACGATCTCCGGCGCCTCCTCTTCGAAAGGCGCGCGGATTGCACGTGTGAAGTCGTGAATCTCCACCGCCGCACCCTCGCTCGCCTCGAGTACGCGGCGAATCGCCTCCAGGTTGAGCCCGTCGGCTTGCATCTCGCGGGTCAGCGCAATCCGCGCCTCGTGCTCCTGGTTGTAATAGCCGGTGCGTCCGCGCACGACCGGCGGCGGCAGCAGGCCGCGGGTCTGATGAGCGCGGATGTTGCGCACGGTCATCCCCGTCCGCTCAGCCAGCTCGCTGATCGTCATCTCGCCGCTGGCGGGCTTGCTCATCCCCGCATCGTAAGCGGCAAACGCTGGCCGTTCATCTTTTCCGCCGCGTCTGAGCAGAGGAATGCGATCCCGTCGGCGATCGCCTCGGCGGGGGTGAAGGTGGGGAACTCCTCGCCCGGGCTTTCCTCCCGCATGCGCGGGGTGAGGATCGCGTCGACGACGATGATGTTGGCGGTCGCGGCGCTGCCTTCGAAGCCGTCGGCGAGGGCCAGGGTCCAGGCCTCGGCGGCGGCCTTGGCGGCTGCATAGGCGGCGTTGGAGTTGGAGGGCGCCTGCGCCTGCTTGGCGGAGACGAGGACGAAACGGCCGGCGTCGCTCGCCAGCAGCGCGTCGTGGAAGGCGCGCGTGGTGTGCTGGACGGTGCGGATCAGCAGGTCGTGCAGCAGCGCCCAGTCCTCCAGCGGCTCCTCGTGCAGTGGCTGCCCCCCACGCCAACCGCCGACCAGGTGCAGCAGCACATCGACCCGCCCGAAGCGCTCGAGCAGCGCCGCACACCAAGCCCGCGTCACCTCCTCGTCAAGCAGGTCAACGGCGCGCCCGTCCCAACGCTCCTCCGGCAGGCCCATCGTCGCGCCGACCCCATCGGCGTGCTCCTGGGAGACATCGGCCCCGGCGATCGTCGCCCCGGCCGCGGCCAGCCGCTCGGCGACGACCGGGCCCAGTCCTCCAGCTACTCCCGCAATCGCAGCTACTCGACCATCAAGTCGGCTCACCCAATAGAAGCTACCGCGCCAGGAGGAGGATCGATGCGTTCGAGCACCACCCGCCCGTCGCCATCGCTTCTCACAAGGAGTCGATCCTCGTTCTGCAGCCCAGCATCGATACAAGCTTGCTGCGGCAGCGTCACACGCCGCTTCTGGTTGATGAGGCACTGCCCAGTTTGGCCGCGGGAGCGCTCATAGCGGGAGCGCTGGAAGCCCGGCCGGGGCCGAAATGGGGGAGGCAGGATTCGAACCTGCGAAGGCTGAGCCGGACGATTTACAGTCGCCATCCGTTGACCGCTTGGATACTCCCCCGCGGGCGGCGATTCTATAGACGGATCCTCGCCATACACGAGCTGACTCACTGCCCGTCCAGGCTCAATCTCGAACTCTGAGTACTTCGGTCCTCCTAGAGTCACCGAGGTACAGGCCTCGAGCACAACCGACGGGATGAACCATCTACGGCCATCCCCAATGAGGGCGAAGAGGTAGTCGTAGAGGGCGGGATCGATTTTCTTCATTGCGCCGTTCCAACTCTGGTTGCCGCCACGAGTCGCAAGAGAAACCGCGCTGCGTTGATGGCCACTCGACGTGGTCAGCCGCTGGGTCGACGTCTTGACCTGGACTCTCAAGAGCCGACCGTGCGCGCTTGCCACGAGGTCAACGTCAGGACTGTGGCCGAGCGGGATGAAGACCGTGGCCCCAACAGACGTGAGCCACTCGATCGCTGACGCCTCTCCGAGATCCCCCTGTTGTCTGCGGTTGATTCTCCGCTCCACCTCCCGAACATAGAGTCAGAAGCGGATGGAATACGTTTCGCTAGCTGGGAGCCACCCCGAGCCGCTGCTTCATCTGCTCGTTGAAGGCGGTGAGGGCCGACATCGGGCGCATGAAGACGGTTAGGACGGCGACGCGGCCCTCGTCGTCGAGCTCGAGGAAGTCGATGCCCTCTAGATCGCGGTCGCCGACGCGGGCCTTGAAGCGGAGGGCGACGCTGTTGCCTTCCGCCAGCTCGTCAACGTAGGTGAGGTCCTCGAGCGTGGCCGCCACGTGGGTGAGGACTTGGCTGACGATCTCGCGACCCTCGAAGCCGCGGAAGAGGATCGGGCTGTGCAGCTGGACGTCCTCGCGCAGAGTCTCGGTAAGCAGATCGAGGTCCTTGGCTTCGGCGGCAAGGCGAAAGGGGTGCGGCATCGGCACCCACTCTACGCGGCAAGTGGCGCGTAGGTCGAAATATGTGCGACTAACGCGCCACTTGGAGCTCTGGGATACTCGTCGCGTGCCAAGCGATCACACACTCGCGCGGATCTCGAACTCGCTCGGCGCCACTGGGCTGCGCTGGACCGGCAAGCTCAACACTCCGCTCTATCGCCTCAGCGGCGGGCGCATTGGCGGCAAGGTCGGCCGCGCCCCCGTTTTGCTGCTCACCACCACCGGGCGCAAGTCGGGCCAGCAGCGCACCGCGCCGGTCGTCTACCTGGCCGACGGCGAGAACGTCGTCGTGATCAACACCAACGCCGGCAACGCCAAGGTCCCAGCCTGGTCGCTCAACCTCAAGGCCGACCCCGAGGGCGAAGTTGAGCTTGGCCGCAAGCGCTACCCGGTCCGGGCCCGGATCGCCGAGGGCGATGAGCGCGCCGAGCTCTGGCGCAAACACAACGAGCAGTACGCCGGCTTCGACGACTACCAGGAGAAGCTCGACCGAGAGGCCTCGGTCATCGTGCTTGAGCCGCGTTAGCTCGCTTCGCGCAGCATCTGCGCCTCGGGCAGGGCGCGCAGCTTCTTCAGCGTGTTGGTCTCGATCTGACGGATCCGCTCGCGGGTGACGCCGAAGGTCTTCCCCACCTCCTCCAGCGTCAGCGGCTCCAGGCCGGAGAGGCCGTAGCGCAGCTCGATCACCTGGCGCTCGCGCTCGGGCAGGGCGTCGAGCGCCCGCCGCACCCCCTCGCGCTGCAGGTGCTCGCTCGCTTCCTCGAAGGGCTCGGCGACTTCTTCGTCGGCGACGAAATCGCCGAGCTCCGATTCGTCCTCGTCGCCAACCGGCTTCTCGAGTGAGACCGGCAGCTGCGAGACACGGAGGATGTCGCGCACTTCGTCCAGCGGCCAGCGCAGCTCAGCGGCGATCTCGTGTGGCTCGGGCTCGCGGCCGAGCGACTGCACCATCGCGCGCTCAACATGGGCGACCCGGTTCAGCTTCTCGACCATGTGGACCGGGATGCGGATCGTTCGCGCCTTGTCGGCGATCGCCCGCGTCACCGCTTGGCGGATCCACCAGGTCGCGTAGGTAGAGAACTTGTAGCCACGGCGGTAGTCGAACTTCTCCACTGCCCGGATCAGCCCCAGCGAGCCCTCCTGGATCAGGTCGAGAAAGCTAAGGCCGCGCCCCAGGTAGCCCTTGGCGATCGAGACGACGAGGCGCAGGTTGGCCTCGACCATCTGGCGCTTGGCCAGCATGTCGCCGCGCTCGATCCGTTTCGCCAGGTCCACCTCCTCAGTCGCGGTGAGCAGGTCGACCTGACCGATCGAGCGCAGGTAGAGGCGCAGTGAGTCGAGACTCGGTTCGACCGTCAGGTCCAGGCCGGTTTCTTTTTTCGAGGAGGCGCCGTTGCTCTCTTCGGCGCGCGCTTCCTTGTAAGCGTCGACGCCCTCCTCGGCGATCACTTCGACGCCGACCTCGACCAGGTGGGCGTGCAGGCCGGAGATCTGCTCCTTGGTGATCTCGACCTCCTCCAGCGTGGTCGCGATCTGCTCGAAGGTGAGGTAGCCGCGCTCGCGGCCCAGCGCGATCAGGCCACGAAGCTCCTCCGGCTCCGCAAACTGCTGGACATCCGAATCCTGATCCAGTCCCTGCGGGACCGTCTCCAACGGTTCGATATCACTGCCTCCGGTCCAACCCTCTCCCATTCCCTGGGCGCCGGCCCCAACGCTCCGGCTGAGCGAAGTATAGGCAGAAGAAAAGGTTCTTTGAGCGCCCCGGCCGCCGGTCGAGGGGCCGAGTTGCTTACTCTCCATAAGCCGTGGCGACCCGTACGACGTTGACCCCCTCGCTCTCCGCGCCTGACGTGCAGGCGTCGGTGCCGGTGACCCAGGTCAGCCTCTCGCGGGTCGGCGTCACCGGGGTCGAGAAGGTGATCAGGGTCAAAGCCGATGGCACCGAGAACCTTTACCACGCCAACTTCGAGTGCTTTGTCGACCTTGAGCCGCGTCAGGCGGGCGTCCACATGTCGCGTTTCGAGGAGGTCGTCGGCGAGGCGATCGACGCCGTCGTTCTCGGCGAGGCCTTCCGCGCCGAGACGCTGGCGGCACACATCGCCGAGCGAGTGCGCGAGAGTCAGCACGGCCGCCGCGCCGAGGTCTCGGTCTCGGCGCGCTACCCGGAGACGGTGAAGACGCCGGCGACCGGCCACTCGACCCAAGAGATCTATGGCCTGTTCGGCACCGCGGTCGCCTCCGAGCGTGGCAACCGGACCCTGACCGGCGTCCAGGCGCAGGGTATGACCGCCTGCCCCTGCGCCCAGGAGATGGTCGCCGAGCTCGGTCGCGAACAGCTCGCCGCCGCCGGCTTCGACGCCGAGCAGGTCGAGCGGGCGATCGAGGCCGTCCCCGTCGCCACCCATAACCAGCGCGGCATCGGCACCCTCTACATCGGCTGCCCCGAGGGCGGCGACACCTGGATCGACGCACCGGAGCTGCTGCGGATCGTCGAGGGCTCGATGAGCTCCGAGATCTACGAGCTGATGAAGCGCCCCGACGAGCTCGCGGTCGTCGCCAAGGCCCACTCGCAGCCGCGCTTCGTCGAGGACTGCGTGCGCGAGATGATCCGCGCCGTGGTCGAGGGCTATCCCGACCTGCCGGCCGAGGCCTTCGTAATGGCCCAGCAGGAGAACCTGGAGACGATCCACCGCCACAACGTCGTCGCCGAGCGCTACGGCACTCTCGGCGACCTGCGCCAGGAGCTGGCCTCGGGCGAGCACGCCGAGCGCCACACGACAATGCGCGAGTGGCTCGAGGCGCCGAGCGCCTAGCTTCGTCGTCACTGCAACGTTTTGTGGCTCTTTGGGAGCCGTAAGACGTTGCACCTCTCCTCTCAGGTGGCCAGCGAGTTGCGGACGAGGCTGAGGATGGGACGCGGGTTGGCCTCAAGCATCTTGTAGGTGGTGCGGTGCACTCGATAGCCGGCCACTTCCAGGTCTACAGTCGATTGGTGGTCGTGCTCGAACGCGGTGGGGTCACCGTGAAAGCCGTAGCTATCGGCCTCGACGATCAGCCGCTCCTTGGGCCAGTAAAAGTCGACGCGCTTGCCCTCGACGAGGACATTCACCTGGGGCATTTTCAAACCCTCTTCTCGACAGAGGATCAGGAAGTCCACCTCCGATGTGGAGACTGCGTCGGCGAATCGCGGGTCCGCCCGAGCGGCGACGTGCTTGAGGCGCTTGACGCCTTTTCGGCCGCGACCATGCTCGGTGACGACCTGCCATAGCTTCGGCCAGCGCAAACGACGACTCCGATCGGCCTCCACGAGATCGTGCTCCAGTTGCCGCGCGTCCAGGCGTGCGGCGGTGTCGAGGAGGGTTCGCTCGATCGTCGTGACCGGAATGCCGGCTTCGGTGGTGACGTGCTCGCCGGGAAGCGATCTGGTCTGGTGGAGTCGGACGCCGTGCGGCCGGCGATGCCCGGAGACACGAGTCACCTCAATCGGCTTTCGAGATCCCCTTATTCCCCAGAGCTGCGCGGCGCTCCCGTGGGACAGAACAGCCCCCGGCCCGCAGGCCAGAGCAGCCGCCATCCATTCGCCATAGAGCCCGATACGCCGGTGACCGAGCGCGAAGACCCCTCGGTGCAACGGGATTAGCTGGCCGCCCTCGACCCGGCTCTTAATCAGACCTTCGGTTAGACCGAGAGCGACCAGTTGGCGCCAAGCGACGACGCCATGCTGCCGCTCCGCCAGCGCGCGAAGCACCACGGTCGCCCTCCGTCCCGTAACGCGTTGCGGCTCTGTGGAAGCCGTAAGACGTTGCACCTTCGGAAGGTCGAGTCGCTCCACTCCAGGCGCCACGCGCCGCGGTGTTGATGGCACCGAAAAACGTTGCACCTCGGGGCGGGGGGATTGAGGCATGGCGCGACTGTCCCAGGGGATGGCGCGCGCGTGGTGCGCTTTATGTCACGGCTTGTGCGTGGCTGCGCGCCGCGAGGTGCTCAGGTGCCTTGCGCTGGGATCGCCGAGCGCCTAGCTCGGCTTGGTCTTCGGCGCCGCCCGCGCTTCGCGCTCTTCCTCAATTCGTCGGCGCAGGCCGAAGAAGTAGTCGGCGCCGCTGATCACGGTGACGGCGACGGCGAGGTAGACGATGGCGTTGACCCAGGCTGGAGCTGGGTCGACGGCGATCAGGGCGAACACCGCGGCGATCTGCAGAACCGTCTTCACCTTGCCCAGCCAGCTCGCCGCGATCACGACGCCGCGCTCGGCGGCGATCGCGCGCATCATCGTGACGGCGAACTCGCGGGCGATGATCACCATCGCCACCCAGGCTTCGAGCCGGTCAAGCGAGACCAGCGAGACCAGCGCGGCGACGATCAGCAGCTTGTCGGCGATCGGGTCCATCAGCTTGCCGAAGGTGGTGATCGAGTTGCGCGAGCGGGCGAAGTAGCCGTCGAGGCCGTCGGTAAGCGCCGCCAGGGCGAAGACCGCGGCGGCGAGCGCGTCGCCGTTAGGCGTCTCACCGAGCAGGGCGACGACGACGACGGGCACCGCGAGGATGCGCAGCAGAGTAAGCGCGTTCGGCAGGTTAAGCGGGAACATCCCGCCAAGACGCTACCTGTCTGAGCGGGGCCGACGGGCCGCAAACGTGTCCATATGTCACGTTTCAGGCCCGTCGGCGGTGGTGGCCAGGGCGGCGTCGCGCTTGGCGAAGAACTCCTCGCCCTCGATGCTGATGTGGGGTACCCAGCGCTCCATCCATTTCGGCAGCCACCAGGCGCGTTTGCCCATCAGGGTCATGATCGCCGGCACCAAGAGGCAGCGGACGAGGGTTGCGTCGATCGCAATCGCCACCGCGAGGCCGACGCCGAACTCCTTGACGATCGGGTTGCCATTGAGGACGAAGCTGGTGAAGACGCAGACCATGATCGCCGCGGCCGAGGTGATCACGCGGCCGGTGTTGGCGAGGCCCTGGATCACCGCCTCGCGCTCGTCTTCGTTTTCGCGGAAGTGCTCGCGCATCTGGGTCAGCAGGAAGACCTCGTAGTCCATCGAGAGGCCGAAGAGGATCGCG